>Ga0129324_10000011_pt1 | contig 160330 bp, 157 predicted proteins | sample CPBDNA_7_FD_96879 | JGI IMG/M metagenome (GOLD analysis project Ga0129324, IMG submission 96879) | Freshwater to marine salinity gradient microbial communities from Chesapeake Bay, USA - CPBay_Spr_15_0.2_DNA | ecosystem: Environmental > Aquatic > Marine > Coastal | place: USA: Chesapeake Bay... | reverse complement strand
GCGATCATCTGTTCGAACAGCCAGCGCCCAACGCCCTTGCCTTGCCAGGCGTCGCCGACACGCACACTTTCGATCATCGCACGCAACGCGCCGAGACGGCTGAGGCCTGGAATAAACGTCAACTGCAACACACCGGCAATTTTGCCGTTGCCTGCATCCAGCACCCAAAGTTCATTGTTGGGGTCATCTTCGAGCGCCTGGAATGCCAACATATAAGCCGGGTCGCCCGGACGTTCACGGGGCTGCCCTAATGGGTCATCCGCAAGCAACAAAACGATGTTTTCCACATCAACGTCGCGTGCTTGGCGCAATGTCAGGTCCTCGAAGGTCTGCATGTAAAACACTCCGTTTTTTGATCGCGGCGTTGCCTTGACCGAGGCGATAAGGAGATTAACCTGATTGATATTCTAACCGCACCCTCGGAGCAAACCATGAACAAACCAGCGTCCAACCTGCCCGCCCTTGATGCCGACGAAATTCTTACGGGGATTATCGAATGGGTCGATATCGAAAGCCCGAGCCACGACGGTGTCGCCGTTAACCGCATGGTCGATCGGGTGAAAAACGAGGCCGAGACGCTGGGTCTGAACATTGAACGCACGCCGGGCGTTGACGGGTTTGGCGACATTCTGCGCTGCCGCACGCCATGGGGGCACAAAGACCAAGATGGCGATACACCCGGCATCTTGATTTTATCGCACTTGGACACCGTGCACCCGATCGGCATCAAGGACACTAAAAACCAAATCCGCCGCGAAGGCGACAAGATCTATGGACCCGGTATCTATGACATGAAAGCCGGTGCCTACATCGCGCTGCATGCCATGCGCCATCTGATCCGTGAAGGCCGCGAGACGCCGCTGCCGATCACTTTTATGTATATTCCCGAAGAAGAAATCGGCTCGCCGACGTCCAAAGCGATGATTGCCGAGGAAGGTAAGAAACATAAGTATGTTCTGGTCACCGAACCGGCCCGCGAAGGCGGCAAGATCGTCACCGCGCGGAACGGACGCCTGCAATACGAAATCCATGTAAAGGGCGTCCCAGCCCATGCCGGCGCGCGCCACATGGACGGCCACTCGGCAATCCATGAAATGGCGAAAATAATCCTCAAACTCGAAGCGCTCACGGATTACGACAAAGGCCAGACCTGCTCGGTCGGTATCATTTCCGGCGGCACATTGACCAATGTCGTGCCCGAGGATTGCCAGATCAGTGTTGATATCCGCATCCCCGATATGGACGCGGCTGCCGAGGTCATGGCATTTGTCGAAGGCCTGAAAGCGGATGACGACGCGTGCACGATTACGGTCACCGGCGGCGTTGATCGCCCGCCATATGAAAAGTTCGAGGGCATCGAAAAACTTTTCGACCATGCCAAAAGTCTGGCCGCCGAAATCGGCTTTGATCTGCAAGATCTGAAAACAGGCGGTGGGTCGGACGGTAATTTCACCGGCGCACTCGGCATCCCAACTTTGGACGGGCTCGGTGCAGACGGCCACGGCGCACATTCCAACGACGAGTACATCTATTATTCCAGCTTGGTAGAACGCTGCCGATTGATGGTGCGTCTGATGGAAACCCTAGATTAGGCGGCAGAACGACGCACCATGCGCCCGGGTCGGGCGGGCGTGCGCCGACCGTCTTCGAGCACAATGTCGCCACCGACGATCACATGACGGATGCCGTCGGCAGGTGTGGTCGGTTCTTCAAACGTGGCACGGTCGAGTACTGTTGCGGCATCGAACATGGTGATGTCAGCAGTGGCACCGACCGCCAACACGCCCCGGTCCTTAAAGCCAAACACCTGCGCCGTCAGGCCTGTCATCTTATGCACGGCGGTCTCCAGCGAAAATAAATGTTCATCGCGGCTGTAATAGCCGAGCACGCGCGGAAACGAGCCCCACAGTCGCGGATGCGGCGCGTCCGTGCCCGGAATGCCGTCGGAACCGATCATCGCGCGCGGGTGCTGGAGGACGCGGCGGACATCATCTTCATGCATCGCGAAATAGATCGCCTGCGCAGGCATCAGTTCTTCTGCAGCCTCGACCTGCGTCATGCCCCATTCTTCGGCGATGTCGTGCAGATACCATCCTGCCGTTTTCGGGTGCTTGTCGGAGGCCACAATCAACACTTTTTCCGCTTCGCCGATCCGCCCGGCCATCAAGGCTGTCGCGCTGGCGATGTAGGGGTAGACGTCAAAGTGAATGGTCTGCCCTTCGGCCAATTGTTCGATGCGGCGCAACGATACCTTGGTGCCGCCCCAGTTCGAGCGGCCTGTCACCTTGTGATGCGACAGCACGACGGGCAGCATTCCGGCGCGGCCGATCTCGGCAGCTTCTTCGATGGACTGCACCAACTTATCGGCTTCGTTGCGGAGATGCGTTGCATATAAGCCGCCCTTAGCCCCCGCCACTTCAGCCATCGCCGCAACTTCGGCCGTCGGCGCTTCAAAGCCTGCCGGATACATCAAGCCGGAACTGACCCCGATCGCGCCTGCATCCAGCGCGTCGCTTAATCGCGCCCGCATCCGGGTCAATTCATTTTCGTCGGCGGGCCGGGACACATCGCCCTGCATCGCTTCGGCACGCAGCGTATTGTGGCCGCACAGCATCGCGCCGTTCAGTGCCGGCGTTGCCTTCTCGAATGCGCGCACGTAATCAGAAAATTCAGGAAACCGGTATTGGTCCTTGCGCCCCAACAGCGCCATCGGCACCGGCATCTCCCAATCATCGGCAGGCACAAACGGCGCCAGACTGACGCCGCAGTTGCCGCCGACCACCGTGGTCACGCCTTGGCTGACCTTACAGTGCATGTCCGGGTCATCCAGCAACGCCCGATCATCGTGGGTGTGACAATCAATGAAGCCCGGCGTCACCACCAAACCGGTGGCATCGATCACATGATCCGCCGCAATATCGCCCACCTTGCCCAGCGCCGTGATACGTCCGTCCTTAAGGGCAATGTCGCCCATCACCATCGGCGCACCGGTGCCGTCGATTATATGTGCGTTGATGATTTTTATGTCAGCGGTCTGGTTCATGCTGTGGGCTCCGAAGCAGGCGTGGTCAAAAGGGGAATTCGCGAATAGGCATCCAAGATCGTATCTGCAGCTAACACGGTAAACGTAGCGCCCGCGTAGGATTGAGCTTTTGTGCGCTCACCGGCTTCGCAGCCGTGTCCGCAGGCAACGTGGATGCCCCCGGCGCAGCCGGCACGCTTTGCCGCCGCGATGTCACCCGCACGGTCGCCGACGATCCATGAACCCGAGAGGTCTATGGGCATCCTTTCAGCTGCCGCCAACAACATACCCGGATTGGGTTTGCGGCCCGGGTGATTCGGCACATTGTATGGCTCGACGCCGTCCGCATGATGCGGGCAGGCGAATACCGCGTTCACAAATCCACCGGAATCTGCGAGCGCGTCCAACATCGCTTCTTGCACATCGATAAATTCGGCCCAGCCATAAGTGCCCCGCCCGATGCCGGCTTGATTGGTGACCACAACCACGGGCACGCCCCGCGCATTCGCCGCACACACGGCATCTGCAGCACCCGGCATCATGCGCATATCGGATACTTTGTGCAGATAATGCACTTCTTCGACCAACACACCGTCCCGATCCAAGAACAATGCGGGGCGGCGCTCGGGCGTGCCTTGCACACGGGTGAGCAGTTGCGCCCAGATACCATCGTCGCCGATCTCGGCACCGAACGGGAGATGTGCGGGGGTGGGGTTTGATGCCATCAAAAGAACGTGTTCCGTGTCTCGCGTTATCGATTTCGTCCGAGTATGCTCTATCCCATGCAGCCGATCAAAGCCGACGACACCCACGCCCCATCCGAGATCGCCCCGCCGCCGCTGATGGCATCGGCAGCGACTTGGCTGCGGTGGTTTTTATGCGGGCTCGGTCTGCTGTTGGTCGGCATTGGCATCGTCGGCGTATTTCTGCCGGTTTTGCCGACAACGGTGTTTTTGATCGCAGCGCTTTGGGCGTTTTCAAAAAGCTCGGCCAAATTTCAAGCCTGGCTTTGGTATCACCCGAGCTTCGGCGGGCCGGTGCGCGATTGGCATCAACATCGGGTCATCGGCGTTCGTGCCAAAGTATTTGCGGTGTTGGTGATGACGTTGAGTTTTTTATATGTCGCCATTTGGGTTGCCGACGACTGGCAATTGCCGGTCATACTTGCTGTGGCCATGCTACCTGCGGGCCTGTATGTCGCAACCCGCCCAAGCCATCCACCGACAATCACGAAGACGCAATAAATGGAAGATTCGTCGACAATCTTTGCCGTCTACGGCGGCTTGTTCACCAGTGCCTTTTTGGCCGCGACACTTTTACCCGTGGTCTCCGAAGCCGTGCTGGCAGGCTTGCTGATCGAACGTGCCGATCAAGTGTGGGCACTGGTATTAACGGCCACGGCGGGCAACGTATTGGGCGCGATGCTGAACTGGGTGCTGGGTCGGTTCTTTTCGGAACTCCGTCACAAAAAATGGTTCCCGGTATCGGAAGCGCACTATGACCGCGCCATCGGTTGGTATCAGCGATTTGGATATTGGTCGTTGTTGCTGGCATGGGCACCAATCATCGGCGATCCACTGACCGTGGTCGCCGGCGTGCTGCGCTGTCACATCGTGCCGTTCGTGGTTTTTGTTACGCTCGGCAAGCTGGTCCGCTACATCGCCATCGCCGCGATCACCCTACACTGGATAGGCGGCTAGACCGCGCGATCAACCAGATAAAGCCCAACCACGCCGGTGATGATCAACGCGATGCAGGCAAACCGAAGCGCGCTCGCCGGCTCGCCAAGGGCTGCCATCCCGATCACCGCCACCAACGCGGTGCCAAGGCCGGACCAAACGGCATAGGCAGCCGACACCGGGATGCCTTTGAGCGCCAGACCAAGCAAACCCAGGCTTGCCATGTAGCCAACCACAGTCACGACGACAAAAAGCGGTTTTGTAAACCCCATCGACAATTTTAACGAGACCGTACCGACGACTTCAAAACAGATGGCGGCGATCATAAAGAGCCAATGCATCGGCGCTCCTCCTGTGTTTGTAATCCTTCTAGCCGCCTAAACGTTGAACTTAAACAACATCAGGTCGCCGTCGTGAACGAGGTATTCCTTGCCCTCTTGGCGCACCTTGCCGGCATCTTTGCAGGCCTGCTCACCACCCAGTGAAATAAAATCATCATAGGCGATGGTTTCAGCACGGATAAAGCCGCGCTGGAAATCAGTATGGATGGCGCCCGCAGCGTCAGGTGCTTTGGCGCCGCCATGCACGGTCCAGGCGCGGACTTCTTTTGGGCCTTGGGTGAAGAACGTGATCAACGACAACAATTTATAGCCGGCACGAATGACCCGGGCGAGGCCGGTTTCTTCGAGGCCCAAAGTCTCCAAGAACTCGGCTTTTTCCTCGGCAGAGCTTAATTGGGCAATTTCTTCTTCGATCTTTGCCGAGATCACCACGGCCTCTGCACCCTCGGCAGCGGCTTTTTCAAACACGCGCGCAGACTGGCTATTTCCTTCGGCCGCCATATCTTCTTCGACATTGCAAATATACAGCACCGGCTTGCCGGTCAGCAGTTGCAGCATTTTAAACGCACGTTTTTCATCGTCAGCAAGTTCCAATACACGGGCCGGTTTGCCGTCGCGCAGCAGTGCCAGCGCGCGATTGCAGATGTCCAATTCTTTGCTCGCCTCTTTATCGCCGCCACGAATCCGTTTCATCAGCGGGATTTCGCGCTTTTCCAGACTCTCCATATCGGCCAGCATTAGTTCTGTTTCGACCGTTTCCGCATCGGCGATCGGATCAATCTTGCCTTCGACATGGGTCACGTTGTCGTCTTCGAAACAGCGCAGCACATGACAGATCGCATCCACTTCACGGATGTTCGCCAAGAACTGGTTGCCGAGGCCTTCACCCTTGGAGGCGCCGCGCACAAGACCCGCGATGTCGACGAATTCCAGGCTGGCCGGCACGACTTTTTGCGGCTTGGTGATTGCTGCGATGGCATCAAGCCTGGGATCGGGCACGGTCACACGACCGGTATTCGGCTCAATCGTGCAAAATGGAAAGTTCGCCGCTTCCGCCTGCGCGGTTTGCGTCAGTGCGTTGAAAAGGGTCGATTTGCCGACGTTCGGCAGGCCAACGATCCCGCAGTTAAATCCCATAATCTATGCCTTTTCGTTGTCGTTTTTGTTGCTATCGGGCTTCGGCGCGTTTGGCCGGTTCGGGCTGATGCGATGCGCAACTTTGCTCATGAACGAGGGATCATCGCCATCCAACATATCGCCCAAGAATTCAGCGCAGCCATCAAGCATAGGGTCCAACCATTCCTGGTCAGCTTTCGAAAAGTCTTTGAGGACGTAGTTCTTCACTTCGCCCTTATCGCCTGGATGACCAACGCCCATGCGCACCCGCGCATAGTCTGCACCGAGCCCGGCATGGATCGAGCGCAACCCGTTGTGCCCGGCATGGCCGCCACCCCGTTTAACGCGCAGCTTGCCCGGTGCCAAATCGATTTCATCATGAAAAACGATGATGTCTTCGGACGAGATTTTATAAAACGTCGCCGCCGCCAACACCGAACGACCGGAGTCGTTCATATACGTCATTGGCTTGAGGACAAGCGCCTTCTTGCCGTCGACCACACCATCAGCGATCTCACCCTGGAACTTTGTGCGCCAGGGCGAAAAGCCATGGCGGCGGACGATTTCGTCCACCGCCATGAAGCCGATGTTGTGTCGGTTGCCGACGTAAGCCGGGCCGGGATTTCCGAGACCGACGACAAGAAACATAAGGAATATCCGTCCTGAGGATTAATCCTCGGACTTTTCCTCGTCATCGTCGCCGTCTTCAGCGTCATCGCCGCCTTCAGCGGATTCTGCACCCACTTCTGCCGCTTCCTCATCGCCTTCTTCGGCTTCGGTGTAGACAGTCGGTGCGGCAATCGTCGCAATGGTAAAGTCACGATCCGTGATCGTGAGATCGACATTTTCAGGCAGCGTAATGTTGCTGATATGCACCGAGTCGCCGATCTCCAGACCTGCCAAGTCGGCGATCAAGCTCTCCGGAATGCTGTCCGGCGAACAACGCAACTCGACCTCGTGACGCACCACGTTGAGCACGCCGCCTTCTTTGAGGCCCGGGCATGTGTCTTCGTTGATGAATTCCACATACACTTCGACAGCGAGACGTGTTTTCGCACTAAACCGCATGAAGTCGACATGCGTCGGCAGGTCGTTGATCGGGTGAACCTGCAGGTCACGTGCCAGCACTTTGTATGAATCCGACCCGACTTGCACTTCATAGACGTGGGAAAAGAAACCCGGCTGTTGGATTTCTTTCATCAAGTCGACAGGGTTGACCGAAATCAATACTGGCTCTTGCTTGTTGCCATAGATAACACCCGGAACACGTCCGGCGCGGCGTACAGCACGAGCGGCCCCCTTGCCGGCCCGATCGCGAAGCTCCGCATTTAGTTTATGAGCAGTGGCCATGTCTTTAACTCCTTGTACAACATGGTTGCAGACGGCCTCCAGGGGTGTCCGTCTGCGGGAACCGACCCGAACCGCCGGGCCGGAATTCTGTGTTTAGTCGAACAGCGACGAGACTGAACTCTCGTGACTGATTCGCTGCATCGCCTCGCCGATCAACGGCGCGACGGTCAATTGTCTAATATTCTGCGCAACCCTTACGGCTTCCGTCGCTTGGATACTGTCGGTGATTACAAGGCGCTGCAGCGGCGACGACGTCACCCGTGCCACGGCACCGCCCGACAACACACCGTGCGTCACATAAGCAGAAACCGATTCTGCGCCCTTCTGCATCAAGGCAACCGCAGCGTTACACAACGTACCGGCACTATCGACGATATCGTCGACCAAGATACAGTGGCGTTTTTCAACGTCACCGATGATGTTCATAACTTCAGACACGCCGGCGCGCTCGCGGCGCTTGTCGATGATTGCGAGTTCAGCGCCTAAGCGCTTCGCGAATGCCCGCGCCCGCACAACACCGCCGACGTCCGGCGAGACGATGACCAAATCACCGGTATCGCCATTCATAGAGTCTTCAATGTCTTTGGCCAACACGGTCTCGGCATAGAGGTTGTCGGTCGGGATATCAAAAAAGCCTTGGATTTGGCCAGCGTGCAGATCCATCGTCAAAACACGATCAGCGCCAGCTTCGGTGATCAAATTGGCAACCAGCTTCGCCGAAATCGGCGTACGCGGGCCGGATTTACGGTCTTGGCGGGCATAACCGAAGTATGGGATCACCGCGGTTGTCCGCCGTGCAGACGCGCGACGGAGCGCATCCAATGTCACCAGCAATTCCATCAGGTTGTCGTTCGCCGGATACGACGTCGACTGCACAATGAACACGTCCTCACCACGCATGTTTTCCTCGATCTCGACGAAAACTTCCATGTCCGAGAAACGCCGCACGCTGGCTTTTGTCAGCGGCAGGTTAACGTAGGCCGAAATGGCCTCCGCGAGTGGACGGTTCGAGTTGCAGGCGATGATTTTCATGTAAAATATCCGGGCCCCAAAAAGCGCGCGGAACATATCAACCTGATCCCTGCCTGTAAACGCTTTGATGGCACGAATGCAAAACGCCGGTTTTTCGCGATTTAACGCAAAATCAAGCGATTTAGTAATTACTTGGCGGTGGTGGCGCGCGACCGGGGGTCCTTGGCAGATCGACGTCCGGAAAATCGGGCAATTGTTCGCGTTCCCGCATGCTGGTGTCGGCGTCCCCAAACAGGTCTTGTATGCCACGTACCGCCGCCAACGACACGGCTTCGGCGACGCGGCCCCATTCGCCGTCCAAACTGCCCGCGACGATGGTATTTTCCTGCACCGCATTGCCGACCTCATCACCGGTCACGGTACCGACATTCCATGAAATCCGCACATATTGCCGCCCGTTCACGGGCTCACCCATGTCGACGGTCCCCTGGATGACAAACCCAGCTTGGCGAGGATCTTCAGAAATTGTCACATCACGGGCGCGCAGTGCCGATTTCAAGCCGGCCGTCAGCGCTTCGTTGCCGTTGCCGGGTGCACCAACCACGGGCTTGATCAGAAACGACGGCTGCCCCCAGCGGACCTGCGCAAACGCTGCGCCGCCTGGCCCGGCGGGCCTGGCATCACCCGGGCGGCGGACATCCGCATCCATATTGGGGGCAAGACCGGCGAGCAGGCCCTCGTCTTTGTCTTCTTCGGCGCGTTCAGGCGCCGTGCCGCCAGGCGGCGGTGCGACCGTGATACCATCTCCGCTGATCGCCGGACGGGTCAGCGGCCGCGGTGGGCCGGCAGGTTGCATCCCAGACTCATTCGTGCCGCCTTCGGAAGGCAACGTCAGCAAAGACGGCAACTGATCCGGTGGCGGAATTTGCGCATCAGCCGGTTGGGCCACGTTGGATACCGTCGGCGATGTCGGTGACCCCGCATCGCTTGCGGTCTCAGTCATTGTGCTTTCAAGGCCAACCACATTGCCGTTGGTCCGCTCGGATATCCGCGCCAAGGGCATCGATAGCTTTAGATTATCGGTCGGCTTAGTTTCCGGTGCGGCCTCCACCTGCGCAGGCCGGGTATCGTTGTGGGTCATGGTCAGATCCATCGGCGGGCTGACCTGGGCTTCAACCATGTTCACGACGCGTGGCGCCGCATCGGCGACCAACAGGTTGATCGCTTCGGGCGCACCGGTCTGCCAGAGGCGACTATCGATCACCACTTGCTGGCTATAGGTCGCAACCAGGGTGCCATAGGGCGCGCGGATCGCCCATTCGATGGTCAGCCACGTCACCGCACCTCGGGGTTCTGCAGAGATCACGCTGCCGACCACGGACGCGCCTGCCTAGTTGGGTTCGAACGATAGAATTGCCGGGCGCTGATGATCGCGAAGCTCTGCAGCGATTGCGTCTGCCAAGATCAGCGCAGTTTGCGATGGCGCCCCCTCCAAAGGTACGACAAACACCACCTGGGCCATCGCTTCTTCGCCGCTTTGTGCGGCGCGATTCGCGGCGGGCGGCGCACCGGCACCAATGGGGACGGCAGTATCCGCACACGCCGAAATCATCAACGTCAAGCTGAGCGCCACACACAGGTGGATGACCCGCACACGTTCAGGCCTCAACAGGCGGCGCAAAAGCCCGCAAAATGAAAGATCGTTCGCCACCTTTGGAATCTACCAGTCCGCCACGACGTTTTCAGTAAAAACGACACATGAACGCCACCAAGCACGCAATCATTGCACAATTAACTGGGCGGTGGTGGCGCCCGCCCCGGAATTTGCCGGAGCTTTCGGCGCGGCGGCGCAGGGGGTTGCGCCGACGACGGCCCACCGCCCAAATTCGGCGCACGCAGCTTTGTCGGATCATGCTTTTCGATAATGCCGACGATTCCGTCCGTGGCGGCGGCGGCGACGAACGCTGCAGTCTGGCCCCAACGGCCATCCAAGCTGCCGGCAGGCACCGCGTTGGCTTGATCTGCTGTACCCAGTTTTTCGTCGTCGACGCCATTCACCGTCCAAAGAATGCGAACCGCCTGCATGCCGTCGTCGGGCGCGCCGATGCTGACATTCGCACCGACATTGAACACCGCCTTGTCAGGATCATCGGTCAGCCGCAGCCCATGTCCCGACAGCGCCACCGTCATCGCACGCCGAAGGGCCGTATTTCCGTCGCCCGGCGCACCGGTGGCTTCACGCACAAAAATTCCACGGCGCCCCAGCAATCGATCACGGGTTCGCACATCGTCGCTATCGCCAAAAATCATTCGCGCCACGCGGGTGCCGGTGGTCAGACCGACGCGCGCCAAAATCGATGCTGCACCATAGTCCCATTCCAAGCGAGTCGCAGGAATGTCTTGGGCAAACGCGTCCACGGTCTCGCCGTCACGTTCATCCAGTTGCCAGCCGATACTGACCAAGGTGCGCGCTGTTGGGTCGTTCTCGTTGATATGCACGTGCCCCGTTAAGATGAATCTGCTCTGGTTGAGCGCGGTCGCCGCTGGAATTTCGTGTTCGCGTTCAAGATTTTTCGCCACCGCTTCAGCCAAAAGCTGACCCATCGGTCGCGTGGTGCCGGTCAGCGGCTCGACCTCAACCCCTTCGCGGAATAAATTATCGGCAAGTGGGTTTGGCGCGTCGGTGTCATCGCGACCAAACGGGCGTGGCAGAGGGCCGCACGCACTCAGCAGCATCAAAAGCACAAGACCGGCAGCAAACACCCTCATGCGGTGCCAAGACCGACCACGCATGTCGCGAGCAAACCCAGCATGATAACAAACAAAAAGATCAACATATGCGGCATGGCAGCCCTATGGTCAGGGAATGTATGGCAACTCAAGCGGCAGCCGCGATAATCGCTCCGGCGCGCCGTCAGTGGTCAGCACGGTTTCGCCCAAGCACATCGCCAACTGCTGATCGCTGTCAAAAATAATCATGTGGCAAAAATATACCATGCCGGGCACGACGATCACCGGATTGTCGGCATAGATCATCGGCCAATCCATCCAGTTCGGCGCGAACGTGGTGCCGAGGCTGTAGCCACATGCATTAAGCCGATGCGCCTGCATGCCCGCATCATCGATAACATCTGCATGCGCCTTGAAAGCATCGCCGACGGTTTTGCCGGGCACGAGCGCCGCTTCGACGGCCAGCAACGCATCGCGGGCGACGTCGAACATCTGTTTTTGGCGTGCCGGCAGATCGCCGAATACCATGGTCCGGAACATCGCGGCGTGATAGTGCCGATAGGTCCCCGCCCATTCCAAGTTCAGTTGGTCGTTGGCATCCAGGGTGCGCCGCCCCGACTTGGTGCGGCACAGCAATGCATCGGCGCCCGAACCAATGATGAACGCATTGCCGGGCGAGTCGCCACCACCTTTATAGATGGCACTGTGCATCGCCGCCAAAACGTCACCTTCGGAAACGCCGGGGGCAGCAACGGCAGCGGCCGCGTCCCACGCGTCATCGGCAAGCGCAGCGGCGCGGCGTACATAGTCAATTTCAGCTGCACTTTTGACGACCCGCAAGCGGGTCACGAGGTCAGAAGCATCGACCAGCGTACAGAACCCTTCGAGGGCCGCATCCAGTCGTTTACCGTTCCGTGCCGTGAGGCCGTAAGATTCGTATTCAACGCCAAGCTTCTGTCCCTGACAGCCGTGCACCGCCAAAATATCCCGAAGCTCGGTCGCCGGGCTGGCGTCGGGGTGGTCCACCCAAATCCGGATGTCTTCGATGACCGAGGTGTTCTGCGCTTGGCGCAAATCGGGCGCGCGGGTCAGCAGCGTCATGGCGCCGTCTGCGCTCAGATACAGGCATTGAAAAAACACGTACCCGAACGTGTCATAGCCGGTCAGATAGAACATCGTTTCTTGGCGAAAGATCAGCAAGCCGTCCAGATCGTCGGCTTGCATTGCGGCACAGGTTTTTTGGCGGCGCGCCGCAAGTTCTTGCGTTGAAAAGTGTAGGGCCATTAGGCGGACGTATCCTTGCTCAACATAATGGTGGAAAGCAGCCGCCCGTAATCAGGCTCACCCTTGTGGGTGGAGCGACGATAACTGAAGAACTGATCGGCATCGGCATAGGTATCAAGACCCAATACTTCGACCGAGCCGACACCTGCGCTGCGCAATCGATCTGCGACATAACCGCCGAGATCAAAATGAAATTTGCCATCCACCGCACCCGCGTCGAAAAATCGTGCGTTTGCGACAGAAGCCTCCATAAAGGCGGTACGGAACTCGGCACCGACTTCATAAGACGACTGGGCGATACATGGCCCCACCGCACAGGCGATTTGCCCGAGGCTAGCACCGTCGTCCGTCATTGTGTCCAACGTCGATTCCAGGACACCGCCGAGGGCCCCTTTCCAACCGGCATGCGCAGCGCCGACTACGCCGGAGTCGGCATCGGCAAACAGCACCGGCGCGCAATCTGCCGTCAGGATGCCGAGTGCAATACCTGGCTGAGACGTCACCATGGCATCGGCCTTCGGAGCCTCGCCCAAAGTCCAAGGTGTTTCAACCTGAACGCAGGTTGGAGAATGAATTTGGTGCACGGTCACCAGCGCGTCCGGCTCCACATCCAAGACCGCCATCGCACGAGCACGGTTGTCGACCACAGCATCGCGCGCATCGTTTGACCCTGGGCCACAGTTTAGCGAAGCATAAATCCCTTCACTGACACCACCGTCACGTGAAAAAAACACATGTCGAATGCCGTCCAAGTCTTTAAGTGTCTTTGCGCTGATCATGCATAATTATCGATGAAAGTGCGCCGCCATGAAAGCCCAGTGTTGCGATATTCGCCTCTTCGCTCTTTACATATTCGATAAATAGAATACGTTAGTCTGGCATTCAAATATAAGGACACCGCGATGGACCGCCTCTCTCCCGAAGACGCGAAACGCCAGATCGATGACGGTGCAACACTGATCGATATTCGGTCTCAGAAAGAATTCGCCGATGCGCATATCCCAGGCGCTGTGCTGTTGCCAGCTGCGCTGATCGACGCTGACTGCGCACCGCAGATCAAAAACGGTCAGGTGGTGTTTTATTGTGCCAGTGGTGCGCGCACCAACGCTGCACGTCCGGCAATCGAAGCTTCCGGTTTCACGCATGCCGCCTATATTGACGGTGGAATGAATGCATGGCGCAGCGCAGGTCTTCCAGTTAAGGCGGCAAACGGAAAAGCGCCTACGTTCGACATTCAACGCCAGGTGCAGATCACCGTTGGAATACTTTTGCTGATTTCAACAACGTTAAGCTTTATCCTATCGCCAATGCTTGCCATCGCCGGCGCACTGATCGGCGCGGGTTTATTAATGGCCGGGCTCACCGGCACCTGCATGATGGCAACCGCCTTGATGTGGATGCCGTGGAACCGGTCCAAAAAACAAAATCAGATTCAAAGAGAGAACGCACATGCCTAACGGAAACCCTCTTCTCAGCCGACTTCATATGGCCGCAGCCGCCGCGTGTTTGGCGTTGACGCTTGCCGCCCCCTCGGCACACGCCGCCGATGTTTTGGACGTGAAAACCATCGGCACCGACTTGGCCCGCGATATTGCGAATGAAACCGTCAAAGCGTGCACCGACAAAGGCTATTCGATCACCGCCGTCGTCACCGACCGGTCCGGCCAGATCATGGCCGTGCTGCGCAGTGAATACGCGGCAATTCAAACCATGGAGATCGCGGCCGGCAAAGCACGCGGCGCCCTGATGGCGGGCATCCCAACCAGTGAACTCCGCGCCAACCGACCTGAACTTGCGGCCAATCTGATGCACTTGGACAGCATCATGATGATGGATGGCGGCCTGCCGATTTCCGTAGGCGGATCGCGCATCGGCGCGGTCGGCGTCAGCGGTGCACCTGGTGGCGATATTGACGAAGCCTGTGCCCAAGCCGCCTTGGATGCGCTGTTCGATCGAATCGAGTTTGCGCAGTAATCAAGGATTGATCCAAATCAACGCGGATAACTCTCTCGCGCCCTATCATATTCAATATTAGGAATATAATAGGAGATTGCTATGAAACCCAATGTTGGCGGCATTGATCGTGCGCTGAGATTTATCGTTGGTGTCGGACTGATATTAGTTGCGCTATTCAGCCCACACCCGCTTGCGGTGTGGGGGTGGATCGGCATTATTCCGCTCGTCACTTCGGCGATCCGCTGGTGCCCGGTCTATGTGCCGTTCGGGATCAGCAGCTGTGCAAAAGGCCAAACACGAGAACACTAACCGTCAGCGATCACGCATTGGGATCGGCGTCTCGAAAGAGGGCGGGGCGGGCTGGCCTGGATGCGTAATCGCGAGTGCTTTAAACAAGTGCCCCATGGCATCAGGAGCTGTCAGGCGTTGATGCTGCGCTGAAATCTCGCCGGCGCGCTCCGTGCCAATGGCTGCAGCCAAAGTGGCGGCACGCTCATCAATCCCCAATCGCTGAAAAAGTGCGGCCTGGGTCAACGGCCCCCAAACGGCGGCCCCAGCTTTCCGCGCACACGCCTTAAGCGCCGCGAAATCCACGTGCGCGGTCAGGTCGACATCCCCTGGCGCTGCAAGTGGATTCGCATAACCGTGCCGACTGACTGCCTGCAGCGTCTCCCCCAAGCCGCCGACGGTATGTCCATAGTCGATAAACAACGCGGCACCGCGCTCGGCGCTGAGCCGCCCAGCCAGATTTTCCGTGACCGCACGGACGGCAGGCGAGTCCTCATATATGGCGCCTTCCGCCGCGGTGCGAAACGGTGCCGGGATACGATCGGGATCGGCGGAACCCGTGGCAACGAACTTGAATGCGCCGTCCGCCCATGTCACCGCGCGATGGTGCCATGTACCCTGTTGATGAACGTATTGGCGCACCGGCAACGCATCCAAAAATTCGTTGGCGAGCACGATCATCGGTCCGTCCGGCAACGCATCGACATCGGCATGCCACATCACGGTTGGGCGGACGGATTGCAGCGTCTCGCGTTGTCGGCTTTGCAGCACCGGGCTGGTTTCAACCAAATGCACCTGCACGGCATCCAAAAACCCCGGCACGCCGGCTGCGGCACGGAGTGCGTCGGCCATCAACGTGCCGCGCCCAGGGCCGAGTTCGACCAGATTCAAGCGCTTTGGCATATGCATCTGCTGCCAAACCACGACCGCCCAAAACCCTAAAAGTTCGCCGAACATCTGACTGATTTCCGGCGCGGTGGTGAAATCACCTCGGCGGCCGAGCGGGTCGCGCGTCATGTAATAGCCGTACTGCGGATCGCCGAGGCAGGCCGCCATCCAATCTTCGACAGAGATCGGGCCGTCCTTCTCAATGCGGGCGCGCAGAACGTCACCGAGCGTTTCCGGCGACGGCACTTTATACCTGCGGCTTGCGCCGGGCGCGCCAGATGAAGAATAGACCCGCGGCAAACATCGGCACCGACAACCAATGACCCCACGTGGTCCCGAACGCCAGGAAACCGATATAGGAATCGGGCTCGCGGAAAAATTCCGCCGTCATCCGTGCCAACGCATACCCGGCGATGAAGATGCCCATCAGCAGGCCCGGCCTACGGCGCACGGCATCCTTGCGGCTAAGGATAAATAACACAGCAAACAACAGCGCCCCTTCGAGCAAGGCTTCATATATCTGGCTGGGATGGCGTGGCACAGGACCGCCTGTCGGAAACACAACCGCCCAAGGTACATCGGCCGCGCGGCCCCACAACTCACTATTAATAAAATTGGCGATACGCCCGAAGAATAAACCGATGGGCGCAACGCAACCCAACAGATCGCCGAATCGAAGCGGATCGATATTACGCCGGCGCGCGAACCAAATCGCCGCCACGACAACGCCGAGGAATCCACCATGGAAAGACATACCGCCTTCCCACACGGCGATGATCTTGGCCGGGTTCGCGATGTAATAATCGAATTGATAGAACAGCACGATTCCGAGCCGACCGCCCAACACGACACCCAATGTCGCCCAAACCAAAAAGTCATCGACGTCGGTTTCCGTGCACACTGGAGGCACGCGGCGACAAAGCCGCTTCATATACATCCAGCCCAAAACCAAGCCGGCAATGTAAGCCAGCGAATACCAGCGCACGGCAAATACACCGACTTCAAAAATAACCGGGTCGATGCTCGGGAACGGAATGGCAAATAGCATAATGGTGATCAGCGATACGGATCGGCGCTGGCGAGGAAATCTTTTACGTAACGGGCAACCCCCACTTCAAGCGGCGTAAACTGCCCGTTGTAACCGGCATCCCGAAGCCGCGTCATCTTGGCTTCGGTGAAGTATTGATATTTATCGCGAATGTCTTCAGGCGTCGGCACAAAGTCGATCATCGGCTCTTTATCCATCGCTCGATAAACCGCGGTCGCCAAATCGGCAAAACTGCGCGCTTGTCCGGTGCCCAAATTGAACAGACCCGACACCGCCGGCGTTTCCAAAAGCCAGCAAATCACGTCGGCGCAATCATCAACCGAAACAAAATCACGCAGTTGGCCGCCGTCGGCGTAATCCGGGTTATGCGACTTGAATAATTTACACGCGGTATTTTTTGCAGCGAGGGGCTGAATCTGCGAGACCACGCTCTGCATCCGACCTTTATGATATTCGTTCGGCCCATACACATTGAAGAACCGAAGCCCGGCCCACTGCGGCGGTCGCGGCTGATCTGTCGCCAGTTCCCGCGCGACCCAACGATCAAACAACAGCTTCGACCACCCATAGGCATTGAGCGGGCTCAGCGCAGCCAATGCATCAGGCGACATATCATCGTCAAACCCTTCGGCGCCATCGCCATAGGTGGCTGCGGACGAGGCATAAACAAACGGCGTGCCGGTGGCCGCACAAAATCGCCAAAGATCACGAGACAATCGAAAGTTTGTGTCGACGATCAAATCGGCATCGCGCTCAGTCGTCGCCGAGATCGCACCCATGTGGACAACCGCCGTCACGTCATGCGCGTTCTCGTGCAAAAAGCCATCGATGTTTTCAGGGGCCACAATGTCATAAAGGGTGCGCTTTGCGATGTTCCGCCACTTGTCGTCTACGCCCATCCAATCAACGATCACCAAAGAGCCGGCGCCCTTCGCTTCGAGGGCATACGCGACATTCGATCCGATAAAGCCAGCCCCGCCGGTAATCACATACATATCTGCGCCTCAGCCTCGTTGATTGCTGCACCCAATGCCACATTGCTTGTTCTTATAAGCCCGCACGCCCGGACGCGTAAAGCGCCGACACCTTGCAGCCCGCCCGGGAAATCGCCATATTCGGGGTGTTGTGTTGTGCCGCGACGGCTCTGGAGAGACAAAATGCAAACGCAAAACAAAATGTTCGACGATTTGGCTCGGGTCGCCAATGGCGCCGTATCCACGGTGATGGGTATGAAAGACGAAATCGACGCCCTGATCCGTCAACGCATCGAACGCTTCCTCGCCGACGCCGACATGGTGCCGCGCGACGAATTTGATGCCGTCAAAGCCATGGCTGCCAAAGCGCGGACGGAAAACGAAACGCTGGCAAAACGCATTGATGCCCTCGAAGCGCAACTCAGCAAAAAACCTGCGGCGAAAAAGCCGGCCGCAAAGAAGGCGACGCCCAAGAAAGCCGGCTGAGTCCGGCGACGCCAGCGCTCCCAACCTACTCCATTTAAGCGTCATCCTGACGCTCGGTTAGACTCAACCCCTCGTGGTTTCGTCACGTCTTATCCACAAAATTTTGTTTAATGAGAGGTTAATTCCTCTTGCGCGCGATTCCAACATCGGGCAGGGTAAATGTTGTAGGTGGTCGATGGCGTTTAACGATATCTAGGCATCACCTCTAGATGTTGTGTCTAGGCTCCAATCGGCCATATCGTCCTGCCGGCCGGGCATGAGAGGAGCTCCCATGCGAACGATGGAAATCACAAACGAAACCCAACTCGCCAATCCGTTGGACATCGTCGAGAAAATCGTCGAGTTCAATGACTGGACATTCGACCGCCGTAACGACGAAGAAATGGCGGTGCAGGTGCCGGGAACTTGGTGCGACTACAGCCTGTATTTCGCCTGGAACGACGACATAGGTGCGATGCACTTTACCTGTGCTTTCGATATGCGAGTCCCGACCGAACGCCGCCAGCCGGTGTTCGAGCTGTTGGCTGAGGTCAATGAGCGCTTGTGGATGGGACATTTCGGTATGTGGACCGACGAGGGCCTGCCGATGTATCGCCACGCGCTGCCAATGCGTGGTCAACAAGAACCGACGATGGAGCAACTGGAAGATCTGGTGGAAACCGCACTGATCGAGTGCGAAAAATTCTATCCGGCCTTCCAATATGTGATTTGGGGCGGAAAGACTGCGCCGGACGCGATTGCCGCCGCGATGATCGAAACCGTCGGCGAAGCCTGACAACGCTTAAGGAGTTCACTCGATGAAACTGCTTCTTGTCGGTGGCGGCAAGATGGGGGGTGCCATGCTTGAGGGCTGGCTAAACGGTAGCCTGACCCCCGCCGACGTCACCGTGGTGGAACCCTCTGCCGACGCCGCAGCAGCGCTGAGCCGCAACCTTGGCGTTACCTGCGTTGCCGATGCCAGCGATCTCGGTGCGGACGCGGCTCCGGAGACCGTGGTGCTCGCCGTTAAACCGCAGATGATGGACGATGCTTTGCCGGCCTATGCGCGGTTCACCGGACCGCATTGCCTGTTCGTCTCGATTGCCGCAGGCAAAACCATCTCATACTTCGAAAAGCACCTGGGATCCGAGGCGGCAATTGTCCGTGCCATGCCCAACACCCCGGCCGCCGTCGGGCGCGGGGTCACCGTCGGCTGTCCAAACGCACATGTCTCTGAGTCTCAACGCGTTTGGGCGGATGAGTTGTTGGCCGCCGTCGGCGAAGTGGCATGGGTCGAAGATGAAGATCAGATCGATGCCGTGACCGCATTGTCGGGCGGCGGCCCGGCGTATGTCTTTTTGCTCGCCGAAGTCATGACAGAAGCGGGCGTACAAGCGGGTCTGCCGGCAGACTTGGCGATGCGTTTGGCACGCGTGACCGTGTCTGGCGCAGGCGAGTTGATGCATCAATCGAGCGATGAGCCGGCAACGCTCCGCAAAAATGTCACCAGCCCGGGTGGCACTACGGCAGAAGCGCTTAAGATATTAATGGCAGATGGTGCCCTACAATCATTAATGACCAAAGCGATTGCCGCAGCGACGCGCCGCTCGAAAGAGCTTGCAGGCTAGGCGCTTCCTCCCCATTTCGGATATAGTGATGGTTTTATTTCCGAACCGGGAGACGAGTCATGGCCGCCGCAAAACCGACCAAGACGACAAAGACCGCAAAACGTAGCAAGCCTGCGGATACGCGAACCGTCAGGGATAAGCTGATCGACGGCGCGCTGGACATTGCTGCATCGCATCGCTGGCGCGACATAACCTTGCCGCAGATTGCCGAGCACGCCGGTGTCCCCTTGGGGGACGCGCTGATGACGTTCTCGAACAAAGCGAAGATCCTTAAAGCGCTCAACAAACGGATCGATGGTGAAGTCTTGGGGAGCTTGGAAAAAGACCCCCTCGACGGCAGCATCAAGGACAAGTTGTTCGATATCTTAATGCGCCGCTTCGACGCGCTTGAGGGCCGCCAAGCCGCGTTGGCGTCAATTGCCGCAGACGTGGGTCGTGACCCGATGGTCGCCGTCTGCCTAACACCCCAGTTCAAAAAATCCATGTCGTTGTCGCTTCAGGCCGCTGGCGTGACGACGGATGGCTGGCGGGGGCTGATTAAGGTTGAAGCGCTTGGCATCATTTATATGAACGCGTTTCGGGCCTGGCTAAAAGACGAAGACGCAGGCCTGGCGGGGACCATGTCTGCGCTCGATAAAGGCTTAGCGCGGGCCGAAAAATTTGCTGAAGGCATGCCGACTTTGAAGCGTCGGACGGAACCCGCCGACGCCGAGGCCGCTTAAAAGCCCAGAATTCCGCCGCTTTAAAATATATTGCGCCTGCGAGAAAAATATTTGTGCAGCGCACAAAAACCCATTGACAATTGGCCTCCACTCACGCACATTGTGTGTATGTTGCGGTGCAGCAATAAAGAAATTGCCGCCGCACTAAAGTTTATCCGGATGCGCCGCATCCCTGACTGGAAATGGAGATAATTAGATGTACACCGATTTCATGAAAATGGCCGAAAAAAACCCGTTCTTCGCTGACTATTCGAAAATGATGGGCGAATTCGACCCGAAGAAAATGGCTGACGAATTTGCCAAGATGACCAAATCTTTCGACATGCCGAAGTTTGACTTCGATGCAGTTATTGCCCTGCAGAAGAAAAACCTCGACGCCCTGAGCGCCGCCAACCAGATCGCTGTTGAAGGCACCCAGGCAATTGCTAAGCGTCAAGCCGAAATGGTTCAGCAAGCCATCGAAGAAGCTTCCAAGCTGATCGATAGCTTCTCCAAGATGGACAACCCGCAAGCTGTTGCCGTTGCCCAAGCTGATATCCTGAAAGCTTCGTTCGTAAAGTCGGTCGACAACACCCGTGAGCTGGCTGAGCTGGTCACGAAGTCGAACACCGAAGCGACTGACGCCCTGAACGGCCGTGTCGTCGAAGCCCTTGAGGAAGTCAAAACGACCGTCCTCAAAGCTGCGAAAAAGAAGTAAGTCTTCTCACCCTGAAGCGAGTTAGAGACAAGTAAGAGGGTCGCGCTGGGAAACCGGGGTGGCCCTTTTCTTTTGCGCATCGCTCGGGCATCTTCGCGGCCGATGCTGGTTGAACGGGAGCATGACCATGAGCGAAACCGATACGCTTTCCTTCGATGATTTTTTAAAAGTCGACATTCGCGTCGGCACCATCATCCGCGCTGAACCCTATCCAGAGGCGCGAAAGCCGGCGATCAAACTTTGGGTCGACTTCGGCTCCGACATTGGCGAACGCAAGACGTCGGCACAGATCACCAAACACTATGACCCCGCGACCTTACCCGGACGACAGGTCGTTGGCGTTGTGAATTTTCCGTCGAAGCAGATCGGCAAGTTGATGTCGGAAGTGTTGGTGCTCGGCATTCCCGACGCGGACGGCGAGGTCGTGTTACTGAAACCCGACCTGGACGTACCGAATGGCGGACGCATGTACTAGGCACGGCTCAACCAAGGCGTCGCACAATCCGCTCCAACGCCAAATCCCTGATCCCGAGCGCGCGCAAATGATCTGCTGTGCTTTCAATATAATCTGTGCACGGTCCCGCGCACCCGACACCCGCACGCACCAAATTAAACGTCGCTGCATCACTGAGGCGACCCGCATATTGCCGATGCGCGGTATCGGCAACATACGTGAGGGCAGTCACAGACGTACGGCCTGTGCCAGGCAATCGACATCGCACCCAGGCCGGCCGATACACGGCGGTGACCATTTCACGCGCATGCACCCTTTCATAGACGGCCTTCGCGTCAACAGCCCTGATCCGATAGGCGATTCCTTTGGTGATGCCGCCCCGATCCAACCCGAACACCAGCCCCGGATTTGCCTCAGTTCCCCGATACACCCAGGAATACACGCAAAGGGCGCGATGATAGCCATCGAGCACGGCTTGGCGGCGTTCCTGATAGCGAAAAAACGGCTGCCACATCAATGAGCCGTAGGCGAACAGCCAAAAATTGCCTTTGGGAGACCGAAACCCGGGCACGCCGGCAGCAGGGACCAACGAATCGCGCATATGCAGGATCAGCCTCGCGTCACCAAAGCGACCCCCAGCATCGCCGCCGCCATACCGACCAACGCCAACGCGGTGAGGGTTTCGCCAAACAGAAAATATGTCTCGATCGCAACTACCGGGGGCACGAGATAAAATAAGCTCGCAACCTTCGACGCCGCGCCGCGCCGGATCAAAACATAAAGCAACGTCACAGCGCCAAATGACATCACCACCACCAGCCATGCCATCGCCAGAATAGATTCCTGAGTCCAATCGACGACCATGGTCTCGGCACTAAACGCAAAAATCCACATCATCAGAGCCGCTGCGCCGAATTGGATGGTCGAGCCGACCCGCAGATCGATCGCGCCGGCAAACCGCTTTTGATACAAAGTTGCCAGGGTGATCCCGATCAAGCTCGTGACACAGGCCATTATACCGCGAAACCCACCGGTATCGCCCGCTTGCTCCCAAACCACCATGGTGATGCCTGCAAATCCGAGTGCCAGACCAAACCAGGCACGTGCACTCAAGCGTTCCGACAACAACAGCCCGGCAAGCACAGCGGTAAGTACCGGCTGCACACCAACGATCAACGCCGAAATACCCCCGGACGTTCCGTTATGCACCGCGTAAAAAACACCGCCCAAATAAATCCCATGCATTAAGATGCCGACAACGGCAGCGTGCAGCCATGTCTTGGGATCGCGGGGCAAGCGCACCCGCATCACCAATAGGACAACGAAGAACAGCACAGATGTCAGTGTAAAGCGGTAGCCTAAAAACGTGAATGGCTCCGCATGAGGCATACCGAATTTGGCGCCTAGGAACCCGGTCGACCACAGCAGCACAAACAATAAGGGCGCAAAGACTGTCATCAGCAGTTCAGAACGATGGGGACTCACAGCGCGCTGCCTTCGGCTCTCATAAACATCAAACGAAGCTATGCCCTTCCCGCATTCGGAGCAATGGCTTAGGTTGTCACCATGACACAACACCCACCGAGCGCCCCTGAGCGGTTTCCAAAAAAATCCCGCACTGTATTTGAGACCCTTTTCACAGGTCGGCGTCTGCCGGTCAGCTTACTGGTCGTACTGGCAATCAGCGTAGGCACATATAGTGCTTGGTGGTTTTGGCTCGCAGATGAAGCGCGCATCCGCTTCGAACATTGGGTCGAAGGTGAGCAGGCCCAAGGCCGCAGCGTATCTTATGAAAACCTCGCGGTCTCGGGTTTTCCCGGCCCGCTGCTGATCCACATCAACACGTTGAGCATTGATCATGAACCCGGTGGCTGGAAGCTATCAATGCCTGCCGTAGACGTTACACTTGAACCTTGGAATATTTTTATGCTGACCGGCAGCGTCCGCAGTCCTGCCGATCTAAACGTGCGTAAGGGTCCTGCCACCGGCACGTATCAATTGCGTATGGCGCAGAATAAATTTCATGCTGCCATTACCCGTGCGGCATCGCTGGACCTGGCGTTTGAAGGCGTCGACATCACAAACCTTGGCACTGACGAGACGCTGCGCATCGATACGCTTAACGCGTCGCTCACACGTGGGAGCGTGCCGATATACGCAACGCTTGAGATCGATGCGAACGGGGCAACGCTGCCAACCACGTTGAATGCACTTCTCGGCAACGACGTACAACGACTGCAGCTTCGTATCGACGCAACAGGCGCTGAGTTGCCGAGCGGGCTAAACGCAGCCAGCTTAGAGGTGTGGCGCGTCAACGGCGGCGCCTTCGACATGACGAACCTTGCGGTCATATATGGGCCGCTGGGCATGAAGGGCACCGGGACTTTCGCCCTCGACGAAAACTTGCAGCCTTTTGGCGCTTTCACCGCAAAGATCACCGGCTACAACGCTGCGATTGACGCGCTGACTCGCATTAAGGCGATCCCACCGGGCAACGCGGCTATTGCAAAAATTGTGCTGGGCGCAATCGCCAAGGTGCCTGACGGTGGCGGGTCAAAAATGATCGAGGTGCCGCTGACCGCGCAAGATCAATACCTCACAGTCGGGCCGGTTCAATTGCTGCGTCTGCCGCAGGTCGTCTGGCCGGATCGTTAACGGACCCGGCACAACACCCTAGATACACGGCCCGACAAAATCAGCTCGCGGGCTTTGCCCGGATACAAATCAGCCGAGAACGTGGCTGGCGACGGATCATCTCCGATCTCGGCTGAAGACGCATCAATCAAGGTACGCAGCGTCGCCGGGCGTGCTGTGATCACGCGGCCTCGACGGCGGTCTTCAGCTAGAACCACACCATACACCTGCCCGTTGGGTGCGAATGCCGGGCCGCCCGACAACCCGCCTAGCGAACCGTCGCGATTCGGGATACGGCTCCGCTCGGCCCATACATCGGCGCGCTCGCGCGTTTGATAACGACCGCGCTCACGCAAAATAGTGGAGCCGAGCTTGCTGCCATGCACCGCCCCCGGCTTGCCGACGGGAAAGCCGACCATATAAATGTCATCGCTTTGTTCTGTGGTCAGCGAGATCGGCGTCGGCGCACGGGAACTGCGCAGCAACGACAGATCGGCACTCACATGATGGCGGATATCGGTGACCTTGATTGCGCGTTTCGGCGCGACCTGAAGGCCGACATCATCACAACCGTCGACCACATGGCGCGCCGTCAACCAGACGCCCGGACCAATCGCAAACGCCGTTCCTGTGCCGGAGCGGCGCGTTTTTGGAATATCGACGACAGAATTCTGATTGGTGCCGAGCCAACCCGGCTGACGCGGCTGCTGCGCCGGTGTCTCTGACAGCCACGCGCGAGTTTCGGCCTCCCACAGCGTACCGTTGGGCGCGGCCTGATAGCGTTCAGGCGCTGGGCGCCGGGGACCGTCTTGCCTGGGATTGGGCGCGTCTTCGCTGCGCAACAGTTGGCCAACAACGGCGACGATCACCATCACGATAACGGCAAGAATATCGCGTGCGCGCATTAGTACAGCTCAGCCAGAAACGGCGGCGGCATTGATCGCAGCAGCAGCGAGCTTAATCGAGATCAGCAAAATCGCCGCCCCCATCTCGCCGGCTTCGATACGCGCGGGAAGTCCCTGCATTACTATATCTGCAATGCGGTACGCGATGATTTGCAGGACCAGCGTAACCGGCCCCCAGATCAGTATTTCATAAACACTGACGCTGGCCGCCATTGCGAATGCCAATGGCACAGCAAGTCCAAGAATTGCGCCACCCAACGAAACGGCGGCTGCGGTGTTACCGCTCCGGATCAACGTCAACTCATCCCACGGCGTCATCCAGATATAGATGAAAACACCCACGACCAGGATTACCAACGTAACGCTTGAATGGAGAAGCAATATTGGAAAACCGGCGAGAAAACTATCGAGCACGGCTTGCATAGGTTACCTCGTCATCTAGGAAGAAAAGAATTGTTTTTTAAGCTTGGTCAGCGTCAATCACGCCCCGACGAATCGCTCGCGTCCGGGTGAATTGGTCAAACATCTTATCCCCATCACCGCGACGAATCGCACGCTTGAGCTCAGTAAGGTCCTCGTCAAAGCGGCTGAGAACTTCCAACACTGCGTCACGGTTCTCCAGAAAAATATCCCGCCACATGGTCGGGTCGGAGGCGGCAATCCGGGTGAAGTCGCGAAAACCGGAGGCGGAAAACTTGATCACCTCTTGCTTTAAATCTTCGCCCAGATCATCCGCGGTGCCGACGATGGTGTAGGCGATCAAGTGAGGCAGATGCGACGTGATCGCCAAAACTTGATCATGATGATGCGGATCCATCATCTCGATCTTAGCGCCGGCTTGGCGCCAGAGCGCGGCGACCCGCTCGACCGCTTCGGGATCCGTGTCGGCTGCCGGCGTTAAGATCGTCCAACGATTCTCGAACAATTCCGGAAAACCCGCATCGGGACCTGAATGCTCGGTCCCGGCAATTGGATGGCCGGGAACGAAATGCACATAATCCGGCAACGCGGCGCCCAAACTCTTGAACGTCGGCGCTTTGACCGAGCCGACATCGGTAACGATAGCCCCCGACATCAAGGCCGGGGCAATAGCGGTGGCAATTTCTTTATATGTGCTCATCGGCGTGCAGATGATCACCAAATCGGCATCTTTGACGGCGTCCGCCGCAGACAAGGTAGTGCGATCACATAGGCCGAGTTCCATTGCCCGATCAATGGTTTCTTGGCGTCTGGATGCCACCACGATCTCACTGGCCAAGCCGTCACGACGCATCACCCGCGCCAATGACGAGCCGATCAAGCCGATCCCGATAAACGCTACGCGTGCGAACATCGGTCGCGTGCTCATGACGCCTGATCCGACGAATTCCGACCTAAGAATTGAGCCAAAGCGTCAACAAGCGCCCGCATTTCATCGGCAAGACCGATCGATATCCGCAGACAATCTGGCAAACCATAGCCCGCCATGCGACGAACCACGATTCCTTTCGATTTCAAAAAGGCGTCTGCCGCTTCAGCGCCCCGAACCGGATCGCTGCCAAAGCAGACCAGCAAAAAGTTACCGATACTTGGCGTTACATCGAGCCCCAGCTTGCTAAGCTCAGCGGCCGTCCACGCGCGCCATTCGGTATTGTGATCACGGCTCATGGTCTCAAACGCGACATCTTGCATCGCCGCGATACCCGCCTGCATGGCCGGTGCCGACACGTTAAACGGGCCACGTACCCGGTTCAGCACATCGACCACATTGTCCGGCGCATAACACCATCCCAAGCGCACCGCGCCCAACCCATATATCTTTGAAAACGTTCGCGTCATCACGGTGTTCTCACCGGCATCGACCAACTCAATCCCCGCCGAATAATCTTCAGCTGTAACGTATTCAGCATACGCCGCATCAAGCACCAATAAGATATCGGCACGCAGTCCATCACGGAGCCGCTTCACCTCGCTTGCCGGCAAGTACGTGCCGGTCGGGTTATTCGGGTTTGCCAAAAAGACGATCCGCGTGCGCTCTGTCACCGCCGCCAACAAGGCATCGACATTTGCGGTCTTGTTGGTTTCGGGCGCGGTCACGGGAACGGCACCGGCGGCGCGGGCCGAAATCGGATACATCAAAAACCCATGCTCGGAATACAAAACCTCAGACCCAGGGCCGCTATAAGCCTTGCACAGCAAGGCAATTAGTTCGTCAGAGCCCGCGCCGCAGACGATGCGTGCCGGGTCCAAACCAAAGCGTGCACCAATCGCTGTACGTAGTTCAACGGCGCCACCGTCCGGATAGCGATGTAGGGTCTCAGCCTCAAGCGCGTGCGCCTTTGACGACATCGGGCTCGGGCCGAACGGCCCTTCGTTCGACGACAACTTAATGACGCGTTCGACACCCGGAATTTTCGACTCGCCGCCCACGTACGCCGCGATCTCCATCACACTCGCGTTCGGCTCAGGTCTTTTTGAAGACAAGCTCATACGCCGTCGCCATCACCGGAAACATCGCGCAACCCCAACGGCGTACCATAGCCGCCCAAGTGTATGATCCGCTGCGCGGCATCGCCGATGCTATCGATAAAGCGTGGAAACTGCCGACCGCTCGGATCGACGAAGCCAAACGCTTCTACCAAGTACAGCCACCCCGGCGGGCGGTTCGGATCATGCCACGCCTGCACGAACGCCGCTGAGACGCCGGCAGAATTCAATGCGTCTTCGATCTTGCGCGTGCTGATTTGAATTTCAGTTTCAATCGCCAAAAATGAGCGATCGCGCCCGGTTTCTTCCTGCGGCACCGGACAGATCACCGCTGCTTCCAAGCCGCTACCACGAATATTGGCGCCTGGAATAAACGGCAGCCGTGCAATCACCTTCGGGGTGTCTTCACCCTCAGAGACCATGTATCGCCACCAAGGGTCCGGGTCATCATGGCTCGGCCACGGCACGATCCCAACGGCGGCATCTTGACGACGCACCGCATCGACCACGGCACGGCCGGAGTGATGACGCGTCATTTTCGTAAAAGTGCCGTACTGATCGCGCGCCAGATCCCAATAGCCGGGCTCGTCGGCGCGGTCGATCACTGCAGCGGAAAAAGGCCCTTCAAAACTGAGCGTGGCCACAATGATCTCGCGCCATATGCGGCACAACTCACGCTTGGGGAAATTGCCATGATGGCGTGCGGTTAGGCGATACATCATCTCCGCTTCGCGTGCCGGACGGATTTTCACCGGCTCACCTTCTTTGATCTCACGCACCTTTTCGACGATCTCGGTCCGCTGAATCAGCAGGTCCTGAATCTGGTCGTCAATGCCGTCGATCTCGGCGCGTACCGCTTGCAGTGCTTTTTTCTTGTCCGTCATGGTCCGGCTTTCAGCCCAAAAACTTTATTCAGATTAGGTTCACCAAGGCGGCTAGTGATACTGCCAGCGCCTTGGAAAATCAAAAGAAAGCGTCAAAAAGTTTACCCGCCAGATGACTGCCCCATAGCCGTCGCGAGCAACTCTCGGAAAAACGCTAATATTTTGTCTAACATTTTTAGCTCACGGTCACGGCGCTCGGCGTCGGCGGCAATCGCTGCTTTCTCTGCCGCTTCACGTTCCGCGGTTATTTGATCATAGGACTTCTTGGGAACTGCCGCTGCATCCGATGTGGTCGTGCAGATCAAATTTTCGCCCTCAAGCTTACATACCGCGATCTCGCCGGTTTCTGTATTTAACCGCCAAACCCGGTCTTCCGTCGCCTTGGTGATCTGATATTTACCGCTGCCGTCTGCATGTACCGACAAGGCCGCAACAAGGAACACAACGAGGAACACAACGAGGGTGAGTAAAAAACTGCGCATCGGTCAGGTCCTTTTTGTCGATCTTAGCGCTATTTTGTCGGGTGGTGTCCGAAAGTCTATGCCGCATACGGCGTCGGGTCATCCATACCGGCATCGCGAAAGCCTTTGCGGCGCAAATGGCACGCATCACAACTGCCGCAGTGCCGCCCATCCGGGGTTGGATCGTAGCAGCTTAAGGTCTCGGCGTAATCAACCCCTAACGCGGTCCCAGCTTTGATGATCTGCGCTTTGGTCATGTCGATCAACGGTGTGTGCAAGGTAAACGGACGTGCGCCTTCAACACCGGCTTTGGTGGCGAGATTCATGACATCTTCGAAAGCGCGCACAAATTCCGGTCGGCAATCGGGATAACCGGAATAATCCAGCGCATTCACGCCGATAAACACGTCATACGATTGCGTCGTCTCGGCCAACGCCAAGGCAAACGACAAAAACACGGTGTTGCGGGCAGGCACATAGGTGATCGGAATGCCTTCACCGATTTCCGCATCCGAGCGGTGTTTTGGGACATCGATATCCGCCGTCAGCGCAGAGCCGCCAAACGCGCGCAGATCGATGTCGGCGACCACATGACGCACGACTTCAGCTTTCGCGGCGAGCTTAGCGGCGGTCTCGATCTCAGCAGCGTGTCGCTGGCCGTAGCGAAACGTCAGCGTCACCGGCGTAAAGCCGTCCGCCTTGGCCATCGCGAGGACGGTGGCGGAATCCAGACCGCCGCTCAATAACACCACGGCTGGTTTAACGTCTGACATGATATACTCTCCGAGTCGCGGGCCGGTTATGGCCAGACTTAGTTGATCGGCGCGCTGATTAGCACAAAGGTACAGGAATGACGAGGTCCGAGCCCAACCAAAATGACGAGCAGCAGATTAAGGATGCGATCCGCACCGAGGCTCTGAGGCTCGGCTTTTCGGCGGTCGGCTTTGCAGACGCCCACGCTGACCCCAAAGATAAAGCTGCGCTCGCCCGGTTTTTAAAGGCCGGCTATCACGCCAGCATGGACTGGATGGACCGAGATGACGATCGACGCGGCGACCCGCAAGCTTTGATGGCGCATGCAAAGTCGATCATCGTATTGGGGGTCAACTATGGACCCGGCGAAGACCCGCTGGCGGTGCTTGCGCAATCTGACCGAGGCGCAATCAGCGTTTATGCGCGAGGCCGGGATTATCACGACGTCATCAAAAAACGGCTTAAACAGTTGGGGCGCTGGCTCGTTGAAAGCTATGGCGCCGACATCAAGGTCTTTGTCGACACCGCGCCGGTCATGGAAAAGCCACTGGCGGCGCGCGCCGGTATCGGCTGGGTCGGCAAGCATACGAATTTGGTCAGCCGCGATTTCGGCTCGTGGCTATTTCTGGGCGAAGTGTTTACCGACTTAGCTCTGCCACCCGATGCACCCGAAGTTGATCATTGTGGGTCGTGCGACCGCTGCATGCGTGCGTGCCCGACAGACGCGTTTCCGAATGCCTATGAAATGGATGCCGGACGGTGCATCTCGTACCTGACAATTGAGCACGCAGACGATATTGCAGACGACCTGATGGATGCCATGGGCACGCATATATATGGCTGCGACGATTGTTTAGCGGCCTGCCCGTGGACGAAGTTTTCCGAGCCTACGTCCGAGCCAAAGTTGATGGCTCGCATCGAATTGACCCGGCCCCGTCTTGCCGATTTGGCCGCATTGGATGATGCTGCGTTTCGCACACTATTTTCCGGCTCACCGATCAAACGCACCGGGCGCGACCGTTTTGTTCGTAACGTTTTGATCGCCATCGGCAACGCCAAAGATGCATCACAGCGCCCACAGGTTGATGCCTTAACGGCAGACCCGAGCCCAATGGTCGCCCGCGCCGCGGCCCGCGCTTTGCACAAAATAGACCACCCTTGACCAGGTCGAGCCGACGGCACACCCTTTACGGATGAAAAGATTTATCGCCACATTGACGCTTCTGATCGCATTCCCGATATCGGTTGCTGCGCAAGGCGTGTATCCGAACATCAGCCCCAAAGAAATTCCGCGCGCGCCGCTTCTGAAAGCAGATCAAACGCTCGCGCCGGGTGACGTATTTCGTGATTGCCCAGAATGCCCGGATATGGTGGTCGTACCACCCGGCCTTTATGTCATGGGGACCAAAGGCGTGAAATCGGAAGAGCCGGTCCGCATCATACGCTTCAAAAAACCGTTCGCCCTTTCGCGCTTCGAAATCCTGCATTCAGAATGGCAATCGTGCGTCGATGCATCGGTCTGTCGCCATCAACCGGACGATCATGATTGGGGTAAAAATCGCATGCCGGTGATCAATGTGGACCATGCCATGGTGCACAATTTCACAACTTGGCTGATAGGCCGAACCGGCAAAAATTATCGCCTTCCGAGCGAGGCGGAATGGGAGTACGCCGCCCGCGCAGGATCAAAATCTAATTATTGGTTCGGCGATGACGTCGGCGACAATCAAGTGAATTGCCGTGAATGCGGCGCGCCGTGGTCCGGCATCGGCAACGCACCGGTCGGCAGTTTCCCGCCCAACCCGTGGGGCCTGTATGACATGCACGGCAACGCCTTTGAATGGGTCGAAGACTGCTGGCACCCAAATTACGAAGGCGCACCCAAAGACGCATCACCTTGGGTCGAAGACGGCTGCAAGTACCGCGTCATCCGCGGCGGATCTTGGTATTATTATTCACGCATGTCACGGTCTGCGAACCGGCAAAAAAACCCGGGCCAAGTGAAAAGCTATTGGCTCAGCTTCCGCGTTGTGCGCGAGCTACCTTAAAGCGGCACCATCAAAAAATTAATCGTCGCTGCCCGACAGGCGATCCAGCTTTTTTTGCATATCCAGCATTTGCTGACGCAGATCGTCGATGTCTTTGCCACCGTCTTCGGCTTTAGGCACCGCGTCGGTTGATGCACTGGGCATACCCGGCATACCTGCTGCGCCGGGCCACGTGGCTTTGCCGCCTTGACCGTCTTCACCATAAAACGGCGTAAACATCTTCATGGCGTTCTCGAAAATCGCCATATTCTTTTTGGAAATTTCTTCCATCGGGCTGAACGGATTCAGACCACCGAAAGCGCCGTCAAGATAATCGCGCATCTGTTCTTGGTTGCGCGCGAACGACGACATCGAATGCTCAAGATAATTCGGCACCACAGCCTGCAGGCTGTCGCCATAAAAGCTGATCAGATGACGCAGGAAGCTGATCGGCAGTAGGTTCTGCCCCTTGGATTCCTCTTCGACGATGATGTGGGTCAAAACGCTGCGCGTGATGTCTTCACCGGTTTTGGCGTCAAAAACGGCGAACTCTTTGCCGTCTTTAACCATCTGCGCGAGGTTATCGAGCGTCACGTAACTCGACGTCTCTGTATCGTATAGGCGTCGGTTTGCATATTTTTTGATCGTGATCGGTGCCTGGGCCCCATCGGAACCGGCGGCATCCTGTGGCTTTTTCGCCATGGTTTGGCTCCCTCAATTTATTGGGCAACGTACTCTTTGCAGTATTGCACTGCAATACAAAATACATACTATCGGTGCGGGTGCAGCATAAACGCAGCATTGTTCGACGATTAGTGGGGCTATTAAATTTAATATTACACAATAACAATGAGGTTTATTTGCCAGTGACCCGGCACTCGCTATAGTCGACGAAATGACGGCGCTAGGTCCTGCGAATTAATCTATGTCGGGGGTTACACATGAGCGATGACGAGAAGAAAATCGATGCGGAGGACATCCAAAAACTAGCCCGTGAATACGTCGATTTGTGGGAACAGCAGATTAAGGCACTTGCCGGTGACGCCGACCTCGCTAAAACCATGGCGCAAACCACAGAATTGATGAATATGGGTGCGGCAAATATGGCCGCAATGATGCAGGCAGCAGGCACCAAGGCAACGGAGACATCTGAAACCCATGGACCCGAACACGGCGCCCCGCCCACTGATTCTGCATCTGGCAATTCAGAACATGACGCTGGCAAGCTCGCTGCTCGCGTTGCCAAGCTTGAAAAACGGCTCGATCGCCTGGAAAGCTTCATTGAGCCAACAGGCAAAATCCCTTCGCACAAGACTTAGCGGTATCGACGACGACGCATTTAAAGCCGCCGTGACTGCTGAGGCTGCAAACCGCGTTGCACAATTTGGCGCCGGCGTTGCACAATTTCGCACCGCCGAGCGATCTGACGCACACCCGCCTTTGCCGACAATATGGCAAGACGGCAGCACCCGCGTATTACATGCAGCACCAAAAAAGACGTCTTCCAAATCCCCGCCGGTCATCTTGATCCCATCGCTCATCAACCGCGCATCAATCCTAGATTTAAGCCCAAACCGGAGCCTGACACGGCACCTGCAAAGCCAAAACATCGACACGTATCTGGTGGATTGGGATGCGCCCAGTGAGGTGGAGCAATCCTTCTCGCTGGACGATTACATCGCGCGATTGGCCGAAATCCGGGACCATGTGACCGAACAAGCCGGCGCCCGCCCCGCATTGATCGGCTATTGTATGGGTGGTTTGTTGGCGCTGGCCTGCGCCATCCAAGCGCCCGAAAAGGTTGCTGCGTTTGCGGCATTGGCCACCCCTTGGGACTTCGACGCCGTGCCTGAAGCGCCGCAGCGATTGCTGGCTGCATCCATGCCGGCACTAGAGCGGGTCATCGAAACCACCGGCGAGCTGCCGGTCGATGTATTGCAAGCCATGTTTGCAGGCCTAGACCCAGGCGCGACGGTGCGAAAATTCCGCGAGTTCGCTGAATTGGACCCCCAAAGTGCCAAGGCACGCGCGTTTGTTGCGCTTGAAGATTGGCTCAATGACGGTGTGCCGCTGGCCGGAAAGGTCGCGCGCACTTGCCTGCGCGACTGGTACATCGACAATACGACAGCCAAGGGTGTTTGGCGTATTGGCAAACATCTGATCACGCCAAAAGCGCTGAACATCCCAAGCTTGGCTGTGATCCCATCCGGTGATGTCATCGTGCCGCCGGCGTCAGCACAGGCTTTGGCAGACGCCCTGCCCAACTGCAAAACCATCATCGCCAAGGCCGGGCATATCGGCATGGTTGCGGGCTCCGGTGCCAAACGCGCCTTATATACCCCGCTCACAATGTGGCTCAGCAACGGTCTGTGCACGTGACTCCGGTTGAAAAAGACCGGCAATTGGCATAAGTCATGGGAGAGTATTTGAGTTTGGTTAACGGGGCACCAAACCAGCAGACGGCAACGTCCGCGCTGCTGCTCCCATTCGTTAGAAAATATTTTACCCAGAGGAGAGAGACATATGACTGAAGTTGTAATTACAGGTGCTGCACGGACCCCGGTCGGGGCCTTCTTAGGCGGCCTCAGCTCGGTATCCGCATCGTATCTTGGCGAAGTTGCCATCAAAGCCGCACTTGAGCGTGCAGGCGTCAGTCCGGAAGACGTATCCGAAGTAATCATGGGCCAGATTTTGGCAGCAGGCGGCGGTCAGAACCCGGCACGCCAGGCCGCCATGGGCGCGGGCATTCCAGCCGAAAAAACCGCATACGGCATCAACCAGCTGTGCGGCTCGGGTCTACGGACAGTGGCACTCGGCTACCAAGCCATCAAAATGGGTGACAGCGACGTCGTCGTCGCCGGTGGTCTGGAAAGCATGAGCCAATCACCGCACGTCATGCATCTGCGCAACGGCGTCAAAATGGGCAGCGGCGAGCTGGTCGACAGCATGATCAAAGACGGCCTTTGGGATGCTTTCAACGGCTATCACATGGGCAACACCGCCGAAAACGTGGCACGCCAGTGGCAACTGACCCGTGACGAGCAGGACACGTTCGCCTTGGGCTCGCAGCAAAAAGCCGAAGCTGCACAAAAAGCCGGTAAGTTCGCCGACGAAATCGTGCCGGTGACCATCAAGGGCCGCAAGGGCGATACCGTCATCGACACCGATGAGCATCCGAAGCACGGCACCACAATGGAAAGTCTGTCAAAACTGCGCGCAGCCTTTGACAAAGAAGGCACGGTCACGGCCGGCAACGCATCCGGCATCAACGATGGTGCTGCCGCCGTCGTACTGATGAGTGCCGACAACGCCGAGAAGCGCGGCGCACCTGTTTTGGCCCGCATTAAGTCTTGGGCAACCGCAGGTGTCGATCCGGCCATCATGGGCACCGGCCCGATTCCAGCCAGCCGCATGGCGCTAGAAAAGGCCGGCTGGTCCGTCAATGACCTCGACCTGATCGAAGCCAACGAAGCGTTTGCCGCACAAGCCTGTGCGGTCAACAAAGACATGGGCTGGGATACCGACAAAGTGAACGTAAATGGCGGGGCCATCGCGCTCGGCCATCCGATCGGCGCATCTGGTGCGCGGGTTTTGGTGACACTTTTGCACGAAATGCAAAAACGTGACGCTAAAAAAGGCCTGACGACCCTTTGCATCGGTGGCGGTATGGGCATCGCCATGTGCGTCGAACGCGACTAAGATAAAATTATACGACTTGCAGTCGGGGGCGGCGTTCGCCGCTCCCGGTAGCAAAGAAATAAAAAAACGTATAAAATAAAAGCGATAATGACCGTCAAATGACGGCATCAATGGGAGGTCACAAAATGGCAAAAGTGGCATTGGTCACCGGCGGCACGCGCGGGATCGGGCATGCGATTTCCGAAGGACTTAAGAACGCAGGATATACGGTTGTCGCAAACTATGCGAGCAACGACGAGGCTGCGAACACATTCAAATCCGAAACCGGTATCGAGGTCGCCAAATTTGACGTTGGTGATTTCGACGCAGTGCAAGCAGCCGTCAAAGACATCGAAGCGGCACACGGCCCGATTGACGTGCTCGTCAACAATGCCGGCATCACCCGTGATAAGCCGCTGCACAAAATGGACAAAGCGCATTGGGACGCGGTCATCCGTACCGACCTGGACAGTATCTTCAATCTGTCGCGTGCCGTCATTGAGGGCATGCGCGAGCGAAAGTTCGGTCGCATCATTTCGATCAGCTCGATCAACGGGCAAAAAGGCCAATTTGGCCAGACCAACTATTCAGCCGCCAAAGCCGGCCTGATCGGCTTCACCAAGGCATTGGCCGCCGAGACCGCATCCAAAGGCATAACCGTCAATGCTGTGGCACCGGGCTACATCGCCACCGAGATGGTAATGGCTGTCCCCGAAGACGTCCTGAAAAACGTCATCCTGCCGCAGATTCCGGTCGGCCGTTTAGGCGAAGGGGACGAAATCGCGCGCTGCGTCACTTTCTTGGCTTCCGACGATGCCGGCTTCATCACCGGGTCGACTCTGACCGCAAACGGCGGCCAGTATATGGTCTAATCGCGTGGACTGGGTGACCAGCGTGCGCAACGCAATCATCAGGGCGGCACTTTTAGGTGCCGCCCTTTTTGCGTCATGTGAGCCGACAATTGCAGGCGGGCGATATTGGACGATGCCAATGCCCGGCATTCGCGCCATCGAAACGCTGCCCGACGGCGCGCCTGTCGTGGTCGATGGGATCGGCGGCAGACATCGGGTCCGCATGCACGCGGATGAAATCGTGCTGCAACCCGCAGGCCCAGCGATCGACCTGAGCGCACCGCCGCAAGCTCTGCCCGATGCCCCGATGATACCCGGCGCACATGGCCTTTGGGCATGGTTGGATCAACCGACGACGCGCTATCAGCACGGTGTGCTGGGCGATGCCATTGAAGCTGGTGGTCTTAGCGTCGGTTATCCGGATGGATCACGCAAATCGCTGACGCTGCCAAAAGATCGCGTTTTCGAAGACCGAGCGCCGCGCTTCGTCGATATAAATGGCGATGGACGCGACGAAATTTTAACCATCACCGCCTACTTGGATCGTGGGGCCGCGCTGACCTTGGTCGATCCGGGCAACCCCGATGGTGCAGTTCCCCAGGTGATCGCTGAAGCTGCCCCGATTGGCACGCCGAACCGTTGGCTCAATCCTGTCGGCGCCGGCGACATAGACGGTGATGGACGCATCGAAGTCCTTGCGGTCATCACACCGCACATCGGCGGCACGCTTACGGCCTATGAATGGCAGGGGGACACCCTGGTAGTGGATTATGAACTCAACGGGTTCTCCAATCATACCATTGGATCGCGCGAACTCGGGCTGTCTGGGTTGGCCGATTTAGATAGACCGACAGACGGGATTGATGAGGTCATCGTCCCTGACGCCGAGCGACGTGCCATGACCATCGTGCGATTTACCAATACCCCTCGCATTGTCAGCAAAATAGATCTTTCAGGCCGGGTCGTTCATCGGCTGGTGATCTATGACCTGGACGGTGATCAATCGCCCGAGCTGATCTTCGGCTTAGACGATGGATCACTGGTGGTTTGGATGCCCAACCTGTAATCTGCGCAAGCAGTTTCATCTCCACATCGCTACTCTACGGAAAAACCATGTCCGATCACGATCCGGCGAAGCGCTTGAAAGCCACCTTGATCGGCAGCACTGCGGTGCTGATGTGGGGCACGTTGGCGTTGTTTACGACGCTCACCGGCACCATTCCACCTTTTCAGTTGGCCGCCATGTCCTTCGGCATCGCATCCGCGTTTGTGGGCCTTAAGTGGCTCGTGCGCAGCGAAGACGTCGCCAAGCATTTACGCCAGCCCGTCGGTGCTTGGCTGCTCGGCACGCTTGGGCTGTTCGGCTATCACTTCTTTTATTTCATGGCGCTTCGCAATGCGCCCCCGGTCGAGGCTGGCTTAATCGCCTATATGTGGCCGTTGCTGATCGTCGTCGGTTCGGCGTTGCTGCCAGGTGAGCGACTGCGTTGGTGGCATGTTGTGGGGGCACTGGCCGGACTCGCTGGCGCGATGCTTTTGATCACCGGCGGCAACGGGGTTTCCGGTTTTAAATCTGAATTCACGTTCGGCTATATCATGGCCGGCGTTTGCGCGCTGACCTGGTCAACGTATTCCGTCTTGAATCGCCGCTTCGGCGGCGTGCCGACCGATACTGTCGGCGGCTTTTGCGCCGCCACCGCCGTACTGGCGACCATATGTCATCTTGCATTTGAGATCACGATTTGGCCAGCGAATGGTTTGGAATGGCTGGGCGTTATCGGCCTGGGCATGGGCCCCGTCGGCGCTGCGTTCTTTACCTGGGACTACGGCACCAAGCATGGCGACATCCAGGTGCTGGGCGCGCTGGCATACGGTGCGCCGCTGATCTCGACTGTTGTGTTGGTGATCTTCGGTAAAGGCGAGGCCACGTGGGCGGTCGCGGGCGGATGCGTGTTGATCGTCGGCGGCGCGTTGCTGGCATCGAAACAACTACTGCAACGGCGCCGCCGATAATCAAGTATTCAAACGGCGTTACGCAGGCTTCGGCACAGTCTGCTCGAAGGACGGGCGGGCCGAGATATTATCAAACCAATCAGCCAGCGCCGGACGGTCATCACGCCAACCGAAATCCGGGAAGCGCAGGTCAATCCAGCCGAGACCGCATCCAATCGTGATTTCAGCGATGGTGATTGGTCCATCAGTGCCAATCATGCTGTCGGCCGCTGCGTCGGCGGTGTCCATGCATTTGTTCATGGTTTCTTTTTGGCGTGCGCTCCACCAATCCCAGCGCAACTCTTCGGGGCGCCGCATATTTTCCACCAAATACAACACACCGGCATCCGTCATACCGTCGCCGGCGGCGGCCAACGTCAGCGCTTTAAAGCGGGCATCGGAGTCTGTCGGGAAAATCTTCGTACCTTTGTTCAGGCTGTCCAAATATTCGCAGATCACCGGGCTGTCATACAGCGCCATGCCGGCATCGGTCATCAAGCACGGCACTTTGCTCATGGGGTTGGATCTGCGCAGATCCGTATCCGCGGACCAAGGATCGGTGGCGACATTTTCAATCTTATCGGCAAGTCCACATTCAATGGCGGTGACGGAAACTTTCCGCACGAACGGGGACGTGGGGGAATAGCGAAGCTGCATTGGATATCTCCTAAAGACATTTATTTAAGGTTTCTGCCGAGGAAGATATGGGCGGACGGACCGTATGTCACGCGCCAGCATTTAGGTTGAATCAAAACCGGGGCTGACCCGGGCGCGGAAACCCGATACGCTCTGGCCCATGTGGTCTGACGTCGTTGATTTACGTGATTTTTATGGGCACCGCACCGGGCGCACCGCGCAGCGTATGGTGCGGGCGCGCTTGCGCGCCCTGTGGCCGGACGTCAGCGGGTTGCGCGTGTTAGGGCTTGGCTTCGCCACGCCGTACCTGGGCGTGTTTCGCAGCGAAGCCGAACGCGTGTTGGCCGCAATGCCCGCTGGACAAGGCGTGCTGCGTTGGCCGGCAGGGGAGCGCGGTCTCACGATGCTGTGCGATGAAAACGACCTGCCGCTGCCGGATCTTTCCATAGACCGCGTGCTGATCGTGCACGCGCTCGAATGCTCAGAGAGTGTGCGCCCGTTTTTACGCGAAGTCTGGCGCGTCATGGCGGACTCCGGGCATCTGATCATCGTCGCCCCAAACCGCCGCGGCCTCTGGGCGCGGTTTGAGTCGACACCGTTCGGCCATGGCCTGCCGTATTCCCGCGCGCAGTTGAACCGACTGCTGCGTGACAACATGTTTATGCCGATGGAAACAAAACGTACGTTATTCGTGCCACCGATCAACAATCAACTGTTGATGAGTTCAGCACCCGCATGGGAAAACGTCGGCTCAAAACTGTTCCCGGCCGCAGGCGGCGTCATCATCACCGAGGCGGTCAAACAAATGTACGCCGCAACCATTGCCGCCGAGCCGAAACGCAAACGTATGTTAAGCGCAATGCCGGAACGCAATAGGGGCCTCAACCGTCACCCGCGCCAGGGCGTGCCGCTGAAAATAGATCCAGACCGATGACCAACAACACACCGACACCGTTCAAAATCGACAGCATCGAAGACGTTACCAACGAGGTGCGCGTGCTCAGCCTGCGTGCCCTTGGCAATACACCGTATGCATGGCGGGCCGGACAGTATGTCTGCCTGGGTCTTGGTGATTTTGATTCCAGACATTATTCCATCGCGAATCCGCCCGGTGACGGCGCCCTCGAAGTCCACGTGCGCCGGTCAGGCGCCGGTGGCCTTTCGGATCATATCTGCACGCAGCTCAACATCGGCGACACCTTACACGTCGAAGGCCCCTTCGGTGCCGCATATTTTCGTGCACAGCACGGCGGACCGCTTCTGGCAATTGCCGGCGGCACCGGCTTGGCACCGATGAAAGCGGTCGTCGAGGCCGCTTTGCAGAGCGACCTTAATCGCGACGTGCATTTATATGTGGGGGTGCAAACCGAGCGTGACCTCTATCTCGAACGCTATTTCATCAAGCTCACGCATGCGCATTCAAACTTTCGCTTCATCACCGTGATTGCCGAGCCGACAGAAAATTCAGGTCGCCGCTCGGGTCTGGTGGGTGACGCCGTGGCCGCTGATTTCCCATTTTTGTACGGACACCAATGCTACCTCGCCGGCCCGCCCGCGATGGTCGCCGCCTGCCGGTCCATGCTGAAACTGAAATCGGTCCCTGCCCACGATATTTTTTCAGACATAGCTTAGCGCGCAACGCTCACCCACGACGCCTCGCATAACGACATAGAAGACGACATCATTGATGCAGCCGCCGGTTCGGCGTAAAACCCGCGCCATGACATATGCAGTCAAAGAAATTTTCTACACCCTTCAGGGCGAAGGACGCCACGCCGGAAGACCGGCGGTGTTTGTGCGTTTTGCCGGCTGCAATTTATGGAGCGGCCGGGAACAAGACCGCGCAAATGCCGTCTGTGACTTCTGCGACACCGACTTTGTCGGCACCGATGGGCCGGGCGGCGGCAAGTTTGCCGATGCCGACGCACTCGCTGAAGCCGCTGCTGCGGCGTGGCCTGACGACCACGTCGGGCCGAAATTTACTGTACTTACGGGCGGCGAGCCGTTGCTGCAAGTCGATGTCACCCTGATTGACGCCCTTCACGGTGCCGGTTTCGAAATCGCCGTTGAAACGAACGGTACGGTCGAAGCCCCCGGCGGCATCGATTGGCTGTGCGTTAGCCCGAAAGCGGACGCGCCACTGAAGCAAACCACGGGGCACGAGCTAAAGCTTGTCTATCCACAGCACAAAGCGCGGCCGGAGATGTTTGAAGGCCTCGCGTTTTCATGTTTTTCGCTGCAACCGCTGGACGGACCGGACGCTGAGGCCAACACCCAGGCCTGCATCGCGTATTGCAAATCCCATCCGGCTTGGCGACTGAGCCTGCAAACCCACAAAGTGCTGGGCATCCCTTAACAGAAACAAGAGAACGGACGATATGGAAATCTTCAAAGAATTCACCTTCGAGGCGGCGCATGATTTGCCGAATACGCCCGAAGGTCATAAGTGCCGCCGACTGCACGGACACAGCTTCCGCGTCCGCTTGGCCGTTGAAGGTGATGTCGATCCGCACACCGGCTGGGTAATCGATTTCGCCGACATCAAAGCGGCCTTTCAGCCGATTTATCAGCGCTTAGATCATTATTATCTGAATGACATCAAAGGCCTGGGAAACCCCACATCGGAAAACATTGCGAAATGGATTTGGGCCGAGCTAAAGCCTGCCCTGCCCGGCTTGTCCGAAGTGAAATTATGGGAAACCTGCACCGCTGGGTGCACCTACCGGGGCGATTGACCGGCGGCATCACTCTAAGGTCCCGGATCACACTAAGCGTTTCCGGATCTTTAAATGACGCTAACCGCGCCCCCGATACGGCTGCACGCCCTGGTCGGGAATCCACACACCCTTCGGCGGCTCGCTGGTCTGATAAAACACGTCAATCGGAATACCGCCGCGCGGATACCAATAGCCGCCGATACGCAGCCAATGCGGGCTCGTCGCCTGGATGATTTTCTGCGCAACGTCGATGGTGCAGCGTTCGTGAAAGCCCGGATGATTGCGGAAACTCCCCAGGTAAAGCTTCAGCGATTTGCTTTCGACGATACGATCTTCTGGAATGTAGTCGATCACCAGATGCGCAAAATCCGGCTGCCCGGTGACCGGACACAACGAGGTAAACTCGGGTGCGACAAAGCGGACCAGATAACGCGTGCCCGGATGCGGGTTCGGCACACATTCAAGCGTCGCCGCCTCGGGGCTATCCGGCAGCTCGCTGGCGGCGCCCAGTTGGGTCAAGGTCTCGTGGGTCTGATCTGACATAAAAATATCCTACGGTATCGAAATCTTGAGAGGAAGCTACGTTAACGCGATATCGCCGTCAGTGTATTCAGCCGCGAACGCTTTTTGAAAGGCTGCGAATGTGCCGGATTCGATGGCGCTGCGCATATCGCTCATAAGCTCCTGATAGTAATGGAGATTGTGGCGAGTCAGCAGCATCATGCCGAGAATTTCCTTGGCCATCACCAGATGATGCACATAGGCCCTGGAATACGTTTGGCAGGTGTAGCACGCGCAATCAGCATCGAGCGGACGAGCGTCGTCTTTGTGGCGCGTGTTGCGCATGTTCACCGTGCCGCGCCGTGTGAACGCCTGATTGGTCCGACCTGATCGGGTCGGCAGCACGCAATCGAACATGTCGATGCCGCGCGCCACGGCAGCCACCAAGTCGTCGGGCTTACCGACACCCATCAGATAGCGGGGCTTATCTTGGGGTAATGACGGCATGGTAAAGTCCAAAACCTTGAGCATCATCTCGTGACCCTCGCCGACCGCGAGACCGCCGACGGCGTAACCGTCGAAACCGATGTCGGTCAGCGCCTGCACGCTTTCATGGCGCAAATCTTCGTAAATGCTGCCTTGCACGATGCCGAACAAACCGCAGCCCGGCCGCGCATCGAAGGCATCGCGGCAGCGCTGTGCCCAACGCATCGACAACGCCATACTTGCCGCAGCCTCGTCCTTTTCGCACGGAAACTTGGTACATTCATCCAGCACCATGGTGATATCGGCATCCAGCATGCGTTGGATATCCATAGAGCGTTCCGGCGTCAGGTCGTGATAACTGCCGTCGATATGCGAGCGAAAGCGCACGCCGTTTTCAGTCAATTTGCGGAGATCTGTCAGCGACATCACCTGAAACCCGCCGCTGTCGGTCAAGATCGGCCCCGGCCAATTCATGAATGTGTGCAGCCCACCCAGCGCATGAATACGCTCCGCCGTCGGACGCAGCATCAGATGATAGGTGTTGCCCAGGATGCATTCAGCCCCGGTCTCGGCGACCCATTCCGGTGTCATCGCTTTGACCGTCGCGGCAGTGCCGACCGGCATAAAGGCCGGCGTCTCGAAGCTGCCGTGCGCCGTCATCACCTGCCCGCGCCGGGCAGCCCCATCATTAGCGTGGAGCGTAAAGCCGAAGGCTGTCATCAAATGTCCTCATTTAAGGCGGCGCGCTCGATAAAGCACGCATCGCCGTAAGAATAAAACCGGTATTCGCACGTGATGGCATGGGCATAAGCGGCCTGCATGCGATCCAGTCCGGCCAAGGCCGAGACCAACATAAACAACGTCGAGCGCGGCAAATGAAAATTTGTCATCAACGCGTCAATACCGCGAATACGATAGCCCGGCGTAATAAAAATATCGGTGTTGCCGTCATAGGCATGAAAGCGGCCTTGATCGTCGACGGCGCTTTCCAGTGTGCGAAACGACGTGGTACCGCACGCAATGATCCGCCCACCTGCTGCCCGCGCGGCGTTCAACGCATCGGCGACCTCGGCCGATAAGATCGCGCGTTCGGTATGCATCTGGTGATGGTCGGTATCTTCGGCGTGCACCGGCTGAAATGTACCGGCGCCGACATGCAGCGTGACCCGGTGATCGACAACGCCGGCGCTTCGAACGTTGGCCAGCAGAGCATCGGTAAAGTGGAGCGCTGCGGTCGGTGCGGCGACGGCACCGTCGTTTTCGGCAAACATCGTTTGATAGTCGTCGCGGTCGCTCTCAAGCCCATCTGCTGGGCGCTTAATATAAGGCGGCAGCGGCATCACGCCGAATTTTTCCAGCATCTCGATCAACGCACGCCCAGCGACATTGAACTTCAACCAGCGTTCACCCATGTCGCCCACGTCAATGCAATCGGCGGCAAACCCGGGTCCAAACACGATATAATCGCGGGGATTGAGCTTGCGCGCCGGTTTCGCAAATACGCGCCATGTATAGGCATCGACCGGTTGATGCAGGGTTATTTCGATTTTTGCACTCTCGGGGCGCCCTCGGTTGGTGGCATCACCGCGCCGCCCGATCAGACGAGCCGGGATCACCCGTGTATCGTTAAACACCATTACATCACCAGGATACAGCAGATCCGGCAAATCGCGGACATGCTTGTCGTCAAGCGGCCCGTTGGCTGGGACATGCAGCATCCGCGCGCTGTCACGCGGGCGCACGGGCGCTTGCGCGATCAGCTCAGTCGGTAGGTTAAAATCAAAAAGTCCAACATCCATGATGCGGGGTTTTATACACTTGCAGCGCGCCCGACAATCGTGGAACGTTTATATCTTATCGGTGACGCGGCGTATAAGCTCGCACCTTAACAATAGACGAAGTTGACTATGTTGCGTTTAATTCTCGCGCTTTTGATTCCGTGGCTAAACTTTTTCACCATCGGTAAGCCGATTCAGGGAATCATCTGCCTGATCTTACAATTGTCATTGATTGGCTGGATCCCCGCCGCGATCTGGTCGGTGTACGCACTAAGCCAGTACGACACCGACAAGAAAATCGCGGCCTCAAAGGGCGAGTAACGCGCCTAAACCGGCTTATGAACCGTCTTAGGGCAGCGCAACTTCGCTGCCCTCAGCGGCGGCACGTTCAATGGCATTAAGGATATCGATGCCATGAACGACATCTTCGTTCGGTACGATATACGGAACGTTTCCGCTTAGCGTGTCGGCAAAAGCCTCAAGTTCAGCGCGTTCCATATCAAAGCCTGAAAAATCTTCGACGCTGACCTCGTCACCGTCGATCATGCGGACTTCGAGAATCGTCTCGTCACGGACCTCGGCCCAACCAAGTGTACCGAACACTTGCACGCGCCATAATCGGCGCGTTGCAAATAGCGTCGTCATCACACCGGTCACCCCACTTTCGAATTTCAAGCTGGCAAACGTGGTGTCGTCAATATCGGTCGGTGCGGCATGACGTTCCGAGACCGCGCGCAAACGCTCGACCCGCCCCAATATACCAATCATCGAATCCATCATATGCACGCCCATCGCGGTCATCCCACCAGCCGGACTTTCGTCGCGCGAAGCGCGCCAGTGCTCGGGCCCATAGCGAAGCGCGCCGTTGCCGGAAATATTACCTTCGGCATGAATAATCGTGCCGAGGGAACCAGACTGTACCAAACCTTTAAGTTTTCGCATGGCCGGTAAAAAGCGGCGATTGAAGCCAATGCACAACGGCAGGCCCGCGCCCTCCATCGCAGCAACGGCACGGCGCGCATCATCAGCATCCAACGTAAACGGTTTTTCGCAGAACACAGGCTTACCAGCCGCCGCAGCCAACATCACTTGTTCCGCATGCTGACTGTGCGGCGTCGCCAAAACGATGCCGTCCAACTCGGGGTCGTCCAGTAACTCTTGAAAGTCATCGCGCAGATCAATGCCTTTGGCCGCGCAGTAATCGGCGGCACGCTCTTTGCGCCCAGTGACGCCGGCTGTGAAGGTGACTTTATCCGAAATGCCCTGCACAGAATCGATCAAAACCTGACCCCATTTACCGCAACCGGCGATGCCACATTTTATCATCTGTTGTTCCTTAAGCGTTATATCGTTGGAATTGACGGGTCCCGGCGCCTCACCCATGGTGAATATATGATGCACGAAGAACCCCGCGCGCGCTGCAGACGGTATCAGATTTTTTTCGGACAGCAACAACATGGTTGAAACGCCGCATGCTTCTTTGAGTCCGTCAGCAGAGGCGTCGCGCGCCGCAGTGCTGCGGGGCGTCGGGCTGATGGCTTTGGCGGCCATGGTGATTGCATTGATGCATGTGTTGGTCCGCGATGTGTCAAAAGATGTGCACCCGATCGAAATTGCATTCTTCCGGAATGTCGTCGGCTTTACGATGTTGCTGCCATTTTTACTCCGCCAAAACCGCGCGCTTTGGAAAAGTAAACAGCCCAAACTGCAATTGATCCGCGCCATGATCGGCACCTGCGCATTATTGAGCTGGTTCACATGCTTAAGCATGTTGCCGGTCGCAGACGCGACGGCAATCAGCTTCGTAACGGTGCTGTTCATCACCATCGGTGCCTCGTTGTTTTTAGGCGAGAAAGTTGGTATCCGGCGTTGGACGGCGATTTTGGTCGGTTTTTGCGGTACTCTGATCATTGTGCGACCAGGCACTGAAGTGTTCGGGCCGGGGGCACTGGTCGCCTTGGCATCCACGGTATTTTGGGCGTCCGCCTTGCTTTGCGTAAAGGTCCTGTCGCGCACGGACTCGTCCGTTACCATGGTGTTCTACGCCAATGTGTATTTCACGATTTTCTCTGCGATTCCGGCGATGTTTGTTTGGGCCTGGCCAACATGGGAATTATTCGGATGGATGATCGTGATCGGCGTCATGGCGACCATCGGACATTTGTGTATGGCGCAAGCGTTGAAGACCACCGATGCAACTGTTGTTGCCCCAGTCGATTACACCCGGCTGCTTTGGGCGGCAGGCGTTGGATATTTGGTATTCGGCGAATTCCCCGACGTGTGGACGTGGGTTGGCGGCACGGTGATCTTCTTGAGCACGGTCTATATCACCTATCGCGAATCCTCAAAAAAACGCATCCCGCACGGCCCGACAACGCCGACCCCGAACGCCGCTGCCGACTAATCAAGGTCAAGCGGATAAATCGGGCGCCGCAATTGCGTAAACGGTAGTTTGCTGATGTCTTTGCCCGACAATGCACCTGCATCGCAAATCAGAACCTCGCGTGCCATCGGCTGAAACGCGGCGCGAAAGTGCTGCATCGATTTCACCGCGACGACGTCGCGCTGGCGCGGATCGATCCCGGCGTGCGTAAAGGCTTCCACCTCGGTCAGTTGCAGACGATTTGATGCGACCACGATCTCGACCCCGTGTGCTTTGAAAATCGCGGTCGGTCCCAAATGATGAGTGACACCTTTCCACCTGGGCCCCTGCGCTACGTAGGTGCCGTCGGTAACGCGCACCACCGTGCCGGTGACTTCAATCGGCGGCCCGAACGTGGGATCGGTTTTGCCGCCGAGCATCAGCGTGATCTCCGCACCCTCGCCTGCCTGCATCAAGGTTTGCGCTGCTTCGGCATCGCATATCGTGCCGAAACATGCATTGTCTAAGTCCGCCCGGAGCAGCCCCTGCAGCAAGAATGTTGAATCCCCGTATGCGCCCGAACCAGGATTGTCAGAAAAATCGGCAACAATTATCGGCCCCTGGCCTTTACCCGCAGCCAAAAGCGCGTGCACCTGCGCCATTGTCTCGTCGACACTCAGATACGTGTTGGAATCAAAATGTCGGGTCTCCCAGACGTAGTCCATATAGTCCTCGGCAATTGCTTGGAAGCGGGGATCGTTACCGTTCCCGGTGACCGACACTGAGGGGCCGGCTTCCGCCAAATCTGCAGGCGTGAATCCGGCATGCAGACTGACCAGCAACACATCAGGATCGTCGGCTTCAAGCTTGGCGGCGCGCGCCAGCAACTTAGTCATCGGGTTGTCGGTGGTGGTGCGGCCGTCATCCAAGCCTTCAATCGTCGGACGTCGGGCGGTGACGGCAAACGGCGTTATCTCGCCTCGCATCGCACGGTCCAAAACTTTGGCGGCCCGCCAGGAGGTCTGGACTTGATCGATGTGCGGATAGGTTTGATAGGCACATATGATGTCTGCATGGCGCGTCATTTGATCGGTGACGTTCGCATGCAAATCAAGGGTGATCGCAACCGGCACATCCGGCCCAATCACATCACGCAGTGCCGCCAACAGCACACCTTCGGCATCGGCATGGTCAACGGAAGCCATAGCACCGTGAAGATTCAACAGCACGCCGTCGAACGGGCCTTGGTTGGCGGCAGCATCTAATATCGCGGCGGTTCCAACGTCCCACGCATCCCGCGCAACGGGTCCTGACGGTGTCGCCCACGCAACCACCGTGCGCACCAAATCCCAGTCCATATATTCGGCCGCTTCTTCAACGCCCGTCGGCTCAATAGTAGCGCCTTTGATCGCGCCTGGGACGTCATCGCCAAAAGCCAAAAGATAATTCGAAAAATTTTCCAAGCGTGTTGGTAATTTTGAAAACGCGTTGCTCTCGTGTCCAAACAACCCGGTCAAAACGCGAAATGCCATTGCGATACCCCATTATTCAGCCAAAAACAGAGTGGAACGCCAACGCGATCTCGTCCAGTCAAATGCGATTTTCAGAACAATCTATCATCGCAGGCATGGACATCTGATTAGAATCGTAAAACAATCAAGATTGCTGGGGGGCAAGTTGGCGCCCAGACCGATGGCAAAGACAGTGCCGAATACAAAACAGGGAGGCGTGAGCAAAATGTTCCGCAAATTCGTAATGAGTGCCGCCATCGCGGCAGCCGCAACTTTGGCAGTGCAACCTGCCGCTATTGCCGGCAAAGCAAATGACGAACTGGTATGGTCGACAAACCGCGAGGCGGCGGTCGCCGATCCGTACTACAACAACACACGTGAATTGGTGATCATCGGCAACACGGTTTGGGACGGTCTGCTGTTCCGCGACCTTAAGAGCGGCGAATTCGTGCCTCTATTGGCAACATCCTATAAATGGGTCGACAACGTCACTATCGATTTCGAACTGCGTGATGATGTGGTGTTCCATGACGGATCCAAGTTTGGGCCGGAAGACGTGGTCTACACCGTCAAGCACACGTCGAAAGAAGAAAACGGCGTACTGACGTTTAAGAACGTCAGCTGGATGAAAGATGCCGAGAAAACAGGCCCGAACAGCGTCCGTATTTATTTGCACGAGCCGTTCCCGGCTGCCTTAGCGTACTTTGCGCAAGCGGTCTTTATCATGCCCGAAGGCCATTATGACAGCGCCCCCGACGGCGCAGATGGCAAAAAAGACTTTGCTGCTGTGAAACCGGTCGGCACCGGCCCCTACAAGATCACCAACGTTGTGCCGGGCGAAAAGATCGAAATGGTTCGCAACGAGAATTACTTCAAAAACGGCCCAAAAGGTACAGCTGAGATCGGCAAACTAACGTTCCGCACCATCAAAGAAATGAACACGCAAATCGCCGAGCTTCTGACCGGTGGCGTGGACTGGATCTGGGACGTGCCGAAGGACCAAGCCGAAAAACTGGCTGGACGCGGCGGCACCACCGTGACCAACGCCAAGACCATGCGCGTCAGCTACATCGCTTTCGATGTTGATGGTGACAGCGGCGACAAAAAGTTCATGGACAAGAAAGTCCGGATGGCCGTCGCACACGCGATCAATCGGAAATCGATTGTCGAAAACCTCGTCGGCTCCGCATCGGAGGTCATCAATGCCGCCTGTCACCCGGACCAGTTCGGCTGTGCCACTGACGTCAAAAACTGGGAATACGATCCTGCAAAGGCCAAAGCGCTTTTGAAGGAAGCCGGCTTCCCTGACGGGTTCGAGACCGAAATCTACGCATATCGTCAGCGTGAGTTCACCGAAGCCGTGATCGGCGATCTCGCCAACGTCGGCATCAAAGCCAACCTCAAGTTCATGCAGTACCGTGCGCTGCGCGATCTGGTTTGGAAGGGCGTGACCCCGATGAACCACATGACCTGGGGATCAAACTCGATCCCTGATGCGTCGGCTATCACCAGCCACTTCTTTTCTGGTGGTCGTGACGATCCCGCGAAAGACCCGAAGGTTATTGAAGCCCTGAAGGTCGCCGATGGTTCCGTCGACCAGGCCGAGCGCAAAGCGAAGTACAAAGAAGCCCTCGATATCATTACCGAGGAACTCTATTGGCTGCCGATGTTCACGTATGCCAAGTACTATGCCTACGGTGAAGACGTCGACTTCACGCCGACCCCGGACGAAATTCCGCGGTTCTATACGGCAAAATGGAAGTAACAGTCACGGTGTCCGGTCGGTGCAGCATTTTGCTGCACCGACCGGCCCCTTGTTTCGGGATATTTGAGGCATGCTGATTTATGCCGTGAAGCGATTGAGCGTCGCCATTTTGGTGGCCATGACCGTCTCGCTTATTACCTTTTCGATGATTTATTTGTCTGGCGACCCGGCGATGGCGCTGGCCGGCGAAAGTGCGTCACAGTCGGATATCGAGAATATCCGCCGGGTTTACGGCTATGACCAGCCGATCATGGTGCAGTACTTTTCCTGGCTCGGAAATGCGCTGACCGGCAACCTAGGCCACTCGCATTATTTGAAGACAGAAGTATCTGAGGTAATTTTCACGCGTCTGCCGGTCACCATGACACTCGGCGCATGTGCGCTGACTTTCGCGCTGACACTGTCGATCCCGTTAGGGGTTGTGGCCGCGATGCGCCCGAACACACTAATTGATCGCATCGCGCTGACGATTGCGGTCATCGGCCAAGCGCTGCCGAGCTTTTGGTTTGCGCTGATGATGATTATTTTGTTCGGCGTGACGCTTCGCTGGCTGCCGATCACCGGCAGCGATTCCTGGATGAACTTTATCATGCCGTCGGTGGCGCTCGGCTATTACATCACGCCCGCCGTGATGCGCCTGACCCGCGCAGGCATGCTCGAAGTGCTCTCCAGCGATTATATCCGCACCGCGCGCGCCAAGGGCCTCCGCCCAAGCGTGGTGCTGTTTAAGCACGCACTGCGCAACGCCATCATCCCGGTGGTCAGCCTGGCGGCGGTTCAGTTCGGCTTCATGCTCGGCGGCTCGATTGTGATCGAGACGATTTTCGCCATTAACGGCCTCGGCCAGTTGGCATGGGAGTCGATCCTGCGCGCTGACCTGCCTATGATGCAGGCGATCGTCTTGGTACTGTCGTGTTTTTATATCGTGCTGACGTTCTTGGCCGATTTGTTAAACGCGTTCCTTGATCCACGCATTCGGGTGAGTTGATATGGCCGACGGTACTCCTATTGTTTTGAGCGACTCACCCCGTGACGGCGTCGAGCCTTCACCGAGCCAACGTTTGAAAAAGCGTGCCTTCAGCCACATGGGTTTTGTAATCGGTGGCATTGTATTGTTGTCGATCTTTGCGATGGCAATGCTGGCCCCGCTGATCGCACCGCACGATCCCTATGATCAGCAATTGGCCCGCAAGATGATCCCGCCAATCTGGCATGACAGCGCCAAAGCAAGCTGGGAATTCCCGCTGGGCACCGATCAATTTGGCCGCGATTATCTGTCGCGGCTGATTCACGGCTCGCAGATTTCGTTGTTGATCGGCTTTGCAGCCATGCTGATTTCCGGTGTTATCGGCACCGTGCTTGGCGTGGCTGCCGGCTATTTCGGCGGCAAGGTCGACATGGTCGTCAACTTTATCATCACCACCCGCTTGTCGCTGCCGGTCGTGTTGGTCGCGCTCGCCGTGGTGTCATTGGTCGGCAACTCACTCTGGATCGTGATCTGGGTGTTGGGGTTGTTGATCTGGGACCGTTTCGCCGTGGTCATGCGAAGCACCACGCAGCAAGTGCGCAACCTTGATTATGTCGCCGCTGCACAGGCCATCGGCTGCTCGACGTGGCGTATCATCTTTAGCGAGATCATGCCCAACATCGTCAACAATCTGATCGTTGTGGCCACGGTCGAGATGGCGCACGCGATCATCCTTGAAGCCGCACTTTCGTTCTTGGGACTCGGCGTTCAGCCGCCCGCACCGAGCTGGGGCCTGATGATCTCCGAAGGCAAAAACCACATTCTGTTCGATCCTTGGCTGGTCGGCATTCCGGGCGTGGCGCTGTTCGTGCTTATCCTTTCGATCAACCTTTTGGGCGACGGCATCCGTGATGTCACAGCGCCCGAAAACCGAAACTAGGCCCGACATATGAGTGAACGTATCCTCGAAGTTGGAAACCTCACCGTCGACATCCCCGTCGGCAATGGCATGCTGCATGCGGTGCAAGGCGTCAGCTTTCACGTCGATAAAGGCGAAACCTTGTGCATCGTCGGCGAGTCCGGGTGCGGCAAGTCGCTGACCTCACTCGCGATCATGGACTTGTTGCCGTCAAAAGCGATCCGCAACGCCAACACCCTCGAACTCGACGGCGAAGATATTTTGAACGTGCCCGAACGAAGGATGTCGGACATTCGCGGCAACACCATGGGCATGATCTTCCAAGAACCCATGACCAGCTTGAACCCAGCGTTCACCATCGGTAACCAGATGGTGGAAATTCTTAAACGTCACCGCAACGTATCGAACGCGGAAGCCCGCGATCGCGCCATCTATTTGCTGGAAAAGGTCGGCATCACCGCCGCCGCATCGCGGCTCAGCCAATACCCGCACCAACTATCGGGCGGTCTACGTCAGCGGGTGATGATCGCAATGACCCTGATGTGCGGTCCCGACCTGATCATTGCAGACGAACCAACGACAGCATTGGATGTCACCATCCAAGCGCAAATCCTATTGCTGCTGGCCGAATTGCAGCGCGAGTTCGAGATGGGCTTGATCCTGATCACCCATGACTTGGGCGTGGTGGCGCGGATCGCAGATCGAGTTGCCGTCATGTACGCCGGCGAAGTGGTCGAAGAAGGGACTGCCAATCAGGTGTTCAACCGGCCGACGCATCCGTATACCCAGGGCTTGTTGGAGTGCATTCCGATCCCCGGCAAAACCGAGCGCGGCAAACCGCTGGGTTCGATCCCCGGCATCGTCCCATCACTCGTAGGTCGGTTTGAGGCCTGCCACTTCGCAGACCGTTGCCCCTTCGCAATGGACAGCTGCACCGATGGCAATATCGCGTTACGACCTGCAAATGAAGCCGGGCACGCGTATCGCTGCTTATTGTCCCCCGAACAGTGCGCCGCCAACGCTAAAACCAAGGGGGTCGCATGACCGAAACCGTCATCCGCGCTACCGACGTCACCCGTACATTTATGATTTCAGCAGGTGCGTTCCGTGGCAAAAAGCCACTCCGCGCCGTCAACGGCATCAACCTTGAGGTCGAGCGCGGCGAAGTGCTGGCGTTGGTCGGTGAGTCCGGCTGCGGCAAGACAACGCTTGCGAAAATGCTTTTAGGCCTGCTGCCGCCCACCAGCGGCACCATTGAGCTGACCGGTCAGCCCGTCAACAGCATCCACCGCCTGGAAATGGCCAAGTTGGTGCAGCCGGTTTTTCAAGACCCCTATTCATCGCTCAATCCCCGAAAATCCATCGGTTCAATCATCACCCTGCCGCTACGGGTGCAAAACGATCCAAACCCGGAGACGTGGCGCAAACGGGCCGAAGAGATCATGGAATTGGTGGGGCTGCCGAGCCGTTTATTCAACAACTATCCGAACCAGCTTTCCGGCGGACAGCGGCAGCGCGTCGCCATTGCACGCGCGCTGATCAACCGTCCCGAGGTTGTCATTTGTGACGAGCCGACGTCGGCACTAGATGTCTCGGTGCAGTCGCAGATTCTCAATTTGCTGCAGGACCTGCGGAAAGAATTGAATCTGACGTACGTCGTCATCAGCCATAACTTGGCTGTCGTCGAACACATCGCGACCCGCGTCGCAGTGATGTACTTGGGCCGCATTGTCGAACAAACCGAAACCGCAACCCTGTTTGATGCGCCCGAACACCCATACACAGAAGCGCTGCTCAAATCCGTGCTCACGCCGGACCCGTCACTCGGTATACCGGATACACAATTGGGCGCCGCCTATCCGAACCCGGTTAACCCGCCCAGCGGCTGCACATTCCATCCGCGCTGCGCCAAAGTCATGGGGCAATGTTCCGAAATTGCACCAACACCGACCAAGCGCCCGCACGGGCATGTGGAATGCCACCTATATGACGACACCGCCAAACCAGAAAGAGCTGCATCTTGAGCACCAAAACAGACGCCATTACGGCCATTGATGAATATTTCGACGCCGGCGCTTTTATGAATGACCTTGCGCGGCGCGTCGCCATTAAGACCGAAAGCCCTGAGATCGAACGCAGACCGGAATTGTATCAATATCTCACCGATGAGATGACGCCGTATCTGCAGGACATGGGGTTCACCTGCGACATTCACGAAAATCCAAAGCCAGACGGCGGACCATTTTTGGTCGCGCACCGCATCGAAGACCCGAACCTGACCACCGTCATGACCTATGGCCACGGCGACGTGGTTCGGGGCTACGACGCGCAATGGCGAGAGGGCCTAACGCCTTGGAAGATCGTCGTCGAAGGGGAGCGCTGGTACGGTCGCGGCACCGCCGACAACAAGGCACAGCACACGATCAATTTGGCTGCCATGAAGGCCGTGTTGGAAACCCGCGGCAAGTTGGGATTCAACGTGGTGGCACTGATTGAAACCGGCGAAGAATGCGGCTCGCCGGGATTGCGCGAATTCTGCGCGGCGAACAAAGATCTGTTCAAAGCCGATGTCTTAATCGCTTCGGACGGTCCGCGCCTGCAACCGGATCGACCGACCGTGTATATGGGCACGCGCGGCGTGTTCAATTTCACCATGAGCCTAGAACTCCGCGACGGCGGACACCATTCCGGCAACTGGGGTGGGCTGCTATCGAACCCAGGCGTAATCATGGCGCATGCGTTGGCATCCATCACCGACGCCAACGGCAAGATTCTAATCGATGCATGGCGGCCTAAGCCAATGTCCAATTCCGTGCGCCGTGCCATTGCCGACCTTGAGGTCGGCGGCGGCGAAGGTGCCCCTGAAATCGATACGACGTGGGGCGAGCCCGGGCTGAGTCCGGCGGAAAAAGTGTTCGGTTGGAACACCTTTGAAATACGTGCATTCGAGTGCGGCAACCCCCGCAATCCGGTGAATGCAATCCCGCCCCGCGCCGTAGCACACGGTCACATCCGATTTGTTGTCGGCACCGACCCGAACAAGTTCTTGCCGGCCCTACGTGAACATTTGGATGCGCAGGGGTTCAACGCGATCGAATTGGAAGCCGAACGCGACATTATGTACGCGACGCGGCTCGACCCTGATCATCCATGGGCGAAGTGGGCGATTGATACCATCGGTGACGCCAGCGGCAAAAAGGTTGCCGTACTGCCGAACTTAGGCGGCTCGCTGCCGAACGATGCGTTTGCGGATATCCTTGGTCTGCCGACAATTTGGGTGCCGCATTCCTATGCCGGCTGCTCACAACATGCACCGAACGAGCACGTGCTGGCACCGGTGTGCCGTGAAGCGCTTGAGATTATGACCGCACTTTGGTGGGAGTTGGGCGAAGCCGGCACCCCTGCCAAGACTGCCGCAGCATAAGGAAAAACAACATGTCCGAGCTTTGCGATCTCAGCGCGATAGAATTGCGCAGGCGTATCGGCACCAAAGAAATTTCGCCGGTCGAACTTTTGCAAAGCTGCATCCAGCGGATCGAAGCCGTCGACGGCACACTCAACGCCATGGTCACAACCTGTTTTGAGCGCGCTATGGACGAAGCAAAAGCCGCTGAGTCCGAGGTGCTTGCCGGCGAGGCCTTGGGATTGCTGCACGGCCTGCCGGTCGGCATCAAAGACTTGGAATCGACCGAAGGTGTGCGCACCACATTCGGCTCAAAGCTATACGCAGACAATGTGCCCGATGCGGATCAACTGTCCGTCGCAAACGTACGAGACGAAGGCGGGATTATCATCGGCAAAACCAACACGCCAGAATTCGGCGCCGGGGCGAATACCCGTAACCTGGTGTTCGGCGCGACCGGCAACCCTTTCGATCCCGTCAAAACCTGTGCGGGCTCATCAGGCGGCTCCGCCGTTGCGTTGGCCGCCGGCATGGTGCCGATTGCCAGCGGCTCAGATTACGGCGGCAGCTTACGCACGCCAGCAGCGTTTTCCGGTATCGTCGGATTCCGCCCATCACCGGGCACGGTGCCGTCTGAGAACAAACCCGCCGGCTTACTGCCGTTCTCGGTACTTGGCCCGATGGGCCGAAGCGTCGGCGATGCAGCCTTGATGTTGGCAGCCCAAGTCGACGCCGACCCACGCGACCCTTATTCCACGGGCATCGATGCGACGTTGATCGATCCGATCCGAGGCGCCGACTTAAGCGCCATCAAAGCGGTATTCTCGACGGACCTAGGATGCTCACCCGTATCCAAAGCGAACCGGGCCTTGTTTGCAGAGCGCGCACAAAGCTTCCGCCACGTGTTTGCCGATGCCCAAGACCGCGACCCGGATTTCACCGACGTGCACGACTGCTTTGAAGTGCTGCGCGGCGTGGTCTTCGTCGGTGCACATGGTGAACGGGTCCGCACCCGCAAGGCCGACTTGAGCCCGAATGTGGTTGATAACGTGGAGCGCGGGTTGCTGTATTCGCTGGAAGACGTCGCCAAAGCGCACCTGTCCCAAACACGGATCGCGCGCGCGTGGCTGAAACTGTTCGAAGAGGTCGACGTCGTGATCTGCCCGGCTGCGGCCGTCACCCCGTTCCCCCATGCCGAATGGTACGTGTCGGAAATTGACGGTGAAGCGATGCCGACATACATGCGCTGGCTTTCGCTTTCCTATGCGCCGACGATGGCGAGCGCCTGTGGGGCTGTCTTGCCCTGCGGCGTCGATGCACACGGTATGCCGTTCGGCATTCAAGTGCTGGGCCCACCGGGTGGCGACCGCCATGTGCTCGAAGTGGCGCACGCGCTTGAAGGTGTCTTGGCCGGCAATCCGGCAACACAGCGGCCACTGCCGGATATCGCGGCATTGAGCGTAAAATAAAATCACGTTGAGGGAATCATGAAACTTTTCACCGCGTGCCTTGGCACCGAGACCCATACCCAAGCACCATTACCCACCGATCTTGCCGCATTCGAAAGCTCGCACCTGGTGCGCGGCGGCAAGCACGGTGATGTGCCGCACATGTTTGGTGCGCCATTGGTGATTTGGCGTGAACATGCCAAGGCCAAAGGCTGGGACGTGGTTGAAAGTTTATCGGCGTTTGCGACACCCTCCGGAATCACGATCCGCAAGGTCTATGAAGATTTGCGGGACGAAATCTTGGACGATCTGAAAGCCGCGATGCCCGTCGATGCCGTGATGCTCAGCCTGCATGGTGCCATGGTCGCCGAAGGTTATGACGATTGCGAAGAAGATTTGGTGCTGTCGATCCGGGCGATTGTCGGCAAAGACGTGCCGATTGCCGCCGAGTTCGATCTGCATTGCCACATCGGGCGCCGCTTCGTCGATGAGTTGACGGCACTCGTGATCTACAAGGAATACCCGCATACGGATTCCCGCGAGCGTGCCGAAGACCTTTGGCAGATCATGGAAGGCGTCTTTGAAGGGCGCACCAAGCCGGTGATCAGCAGCTTCGATTGCCGCATGATCGGTTGCTATCATACGACCCGCGAACCCATGCGCTCGTTCGTTGACGGCATGACCGCGCTGGAAGGTAAGGACGGCGTACTGGCGGTGTCACTCGGACATGGCTTCCCTTGGGGCGATGTGCCGAACGAAGGGACCCGCGTTGTCGTCGTCACAGATAACAACAAAGCGCACGGCGATGCGTTGGCGGAAAAACTCGGGCGTCAACTTTGGGATATCCGCGACGAGATCACACCGAATTTCGTAGATATAGATACTGCGATCACAGACGCACTCGCGACCGAAGGCGGCCCGGCCGTCATCGCCGACATGGCAGATAATCCCGGCGGCGGCGGTCCCGGGGACAGCACCTTCATTGTACGGCGCATGTTGGAGCGCGGCATCGGCATGGCCGCCGTCGGCGGCATTTGGGATCCGGTCGCGACCGGCATCTGCGTCGGTGCCGGAATCGGTGCGAAGTTTCCGCTCAGGGTTGGCGGCAAAACCGGCCCTGTCTCGGGGACACCGTTGGACCTCAATGTTGAGGTGAAAAACATTATTCAAGATGCCTATGTCGACAGCTTGGGTGGCTCGAAGCGATATCTGGGTGATGCCGCTTGGATTCACGCTGAAGGCATCGATATCGTTATTCATTCAGCCCGCACGCAAAACACCATGCCGCATTTTTTTGAAGCGCTCGGCATCGACCCGATGGCGCAGCGGATTTTGATCGTCAAATCGATGCAGCATTTTCACGCAGGGTATGCGCCGATTGCCAGCAAGATCATCTACTGCGCCGCACCGGGCACGCTGCTTTGGGATATGACCGAAGTTGCACATGAAAATATCGCACGCCCGGTATGGCCGGTTGATGCTGACCCCTGGACGATCAATGAACCACGTCCTTGGGCATGACGGCTAGAGTGGCAACTTAATCCGTACCCGCAGCCCCCCCATCGGGGAGTCTTCAAGACTGATATCGCCGCCGTGGGTCTGCACCGCATCGCGCGCAATCGTCATACCAAGCCCAACCCCACCGGTGCCGGGGTTGCGTGATGCCTCCATACGGTAAAATGGCCGAAATACCTCAGCCCGTTGGTCTTTTGGAATACCCGGACCATCATCATCAAAGACGATTTCAATCCCCTCCCCCCGCACCCCGGCGCGGATCGAGATATGCTCAGCATAACGCATCGCATTTTCGACCAAATTGGTCACGCAGCGGCGAAACCCGTTCGGACGCAAAGTAACATCGATCCGCCCTTCGGTGTGCAGATCAATACGCGCCCCTTGGCGACGGGCGTTCTCGGCGACGTCTTGCAGCAAAACGGAGAGGTTATATTTTTCCGGCGTTTCGCCGCCTTCACCACGCGCGAACGCGAGATAGCCCTCAAGCATACGCTCCATCTCGGCGATATCTTGTTTGAGGTCCTTGATATCTTCATTTACGCCGAGCATTTCCAGTTGCAGCTTCATACGCGTCAACGGCGTACGCAGATCGTGCGAGACGCCGGACAGCATATCGGTTCGTTGTGCAATTTGACGGCGAATACGGTCGCGCATCGCCATAAACGCGCTCGCAGCTTGGCGGACCTCGGTTGCCCCTTCGGGCTTAAACGCATCGAGTGTACGGCCTTTGCCGAAATCATCGGCCGCCATTGCCAAGCGCCGGATCGGCTTCACTTGGTTCCGCATGAAAACCATGGCGACGGCAAACAAGATCAACGAGGTGCCGACCATCCAAATCACAAATACATAGGTGGTCGAACTGAACAGCCGTTTTCGCGTCGTGGTAATTTTCAAAACGCCGTCGGGCAATTGTACGTCGATAGCGACGTCGTCGGGCAGCCCTTCACTGTCGATCACGAACGGCTTATTGACCATAGAGCGGAGCGACTCTGATAGCATTTCGTCCAACAAGCTGTCGGTCGCTGCAGGCTTGTTCGGCAAAATGCGGTCAGGATCAAACGACGCTTTAAATTCAAAGTGACGCGAAGCCAGCTCAAAAATCCAATCACGGTCTTCAGGGGTCGGGAAATCCCGCATTAAGCGAACCACCATCGCCGTATCACCGGCGACCGAACGCGCCAGGCGCAATGTCACTTTGTCCCAGTGCGATTCAAAAAAGATCAACGCCGAAACCACCTGCAACAGCACAAGCGGCGTCACGATGATCAGCAACGATCGTCCGAGCAACGACTTCGGCAAGAACCGCTTAATAAAAAGACCTAGCGATTGTCCGGCCACAGCACGTATCCTTTTCCCCGCACGGTTTTCAAGTAGCGCGGTTCGCGCGGATCACGTTCAATTTTACGCCGAAGGCGCGTGACCTGCACATCTACGGCCCGACTTTCGTTGTCCGCTTCTGTCGCCTGTGCCAGTTCATCACGGGTCATCACTTGGCCGGGGCGACCCGCGAGAGTACGCAGCAATACGGTCTCAACTTCGGTCAAATGAACGCGCCGACCGCGCCGCTTCATTTCGCCGCGCTCCATCGAAAACACCGCTTCACCAAAATAGACTTCGCGGTTTTCCGGCGATTGCGCACGGGCACGTTTGAGAATGTTGTGTATCCGTAAAACCAGCTCACGCGGCTCAAACGGTTTTGTCAGATAATCGTCGCCACCTTTTTCGAGGCCACGGATCCGGTCTTCGCTTTCCGTCATCGCTGTCAGCATCAAGATCGGGGTTTGGTCTTTTTGCCGCAGGCGCTCCGCAAATTCGAGGCCATTTTCGCCCGGCATCATCAGATCCAAAACGATCAAGTCGAAGGCCAAGCCCTGCATCAAGCGCCGCGCGTCTTCGGCGTTGCTGGCCGGTGCGACCAAAAAACCGTTGTCACCAAGATACTTGGCGATCAAGTTGCGCAGTCGGTCGTCATCATCAACGACCAGGACATGCGGCATATCTTCGGCAGTGGCGGGTGCATCCATCATACAGGCATTCTAGACGTTCATCGCACCGGGGTCATGTCTGAGGTTTCTCTTGAAATATTGGCAGCCTTACGATGCCTCATCCCTATAACGAAGAACCCGGTCCCGATCTTCTTCATTGATAATGCCCCGCATCACGGTACGGAAGCCAGCCACGGCATCTGCACCGGCATCACGAAATGCAGCGGCAACGCGTCGGCTTTGGCGATCCGTCAACTGGCGTTCTAAAGACGCGCCTTTATCTGTCAGATACAAACGACGACGGCGTCGGTCATTGGCATCGGTTTCTTGAGTAATAAAGGCCTCGTCTACCAATTGGCTCAGCACCCGAGACAGGCTTTGCTTGGTTATTTTTAAGATCGCGAGCAATTCACCCACAGAAATGCCTGGATTCGCGCCAACGAAATAAATGATGCGGTGATGCGCACGACCAAAATCGAAGGCATCCAGGACCGCATCCGCCTCGCCGGTAAAGTCACGGTAGGCGAAAAACAAAAGCTCAATGGCTTCGCGCAAATCTTCATCGCGCAGAAACAGTGGATTAACGCGAGGGCGGCCGCGGGTTTGTTGATCGGACATACCGCACTTTCCTAGGCATGATGAGTGAAGTCAAGAAAATTGGTCAGTGTTATTGACATATATTCTTTTCGCTGCTAGAACACGCAACATCCAAGTTGTTGAAACCTAATGTACGAAAGAAAATTACAATGTCTGGTCCTGACTTCGCAAATCATGATGGCAAGATTTGGTATAATGGTGAGATTGTGGATTGGCGCGACGCCAAAGTCCATGTGCTGACCCATGGCCTGCATTATGCGTCGTCAGTCTTTGAGGGTGAACGTATGTACGGCGGCAATATTTTTAAATTGCGCCAGCATACGGAACGGCTGTTCTATTCCGCTGGCGAACTCGGGTTCAAAATTCCCTACAGCATCGAAGAGATCGACGCGGCGTCAATTAAGGCCTGCGAGATCAACGGGATTACGGACGGGTATATTCGCCCCATCGCATGGCGCGGCAGCGAGATGATGGGCGTGTCAGCGCAGCACAACACCATTAACGTGGCCATCGCGGCATGGGAATGGCCGTCGTACTTCTCGCCGGAAGCACGGATGAATGGGATCAGCCTGCAGATCGCCAAATGGAAACGCCCGAGCCCGGAAACTGAGCCTGTGCACGCCAAAGCCGCCGGACTTTATATGATTTGCACCCTGTCCAAGCACACCGCCGAAGCTGCCGGTCATCAAGACGCCTTGATGATGGATTATCGCGGGCAAATCGCCGAAGCGACCGGTGCCAACGTGTTCTTTTTTATGTCGGACGGAAAACTCCACACGCCGACGCCGGACTGTTTTTTGAACGGCATCACCCGCCAAACCGTCATCGAGCTTGCCAAAAAACGCGGCATTGAAGTGGTCGAACGCGCGATTATGCCCGAAGAAATGGCGAATGCCAGCGAGTGCTTCTTGACCGGTACCGCCGCCGAAGTGACTCCGGTCGCGAAAATCGGCGACTACAGCTTCACGCCGGGGGATGTATCCCGAAACCTGATGGAAGACTACGATCGTGCCGTCGGCAAAACCAAAGCAGACGCCGCCGCATAATCTTTCTTCGGACACTTACGCAACAAAAAGCGGCGCGTGCCGGGTCATCCGGACGTGCCGTTTTCTTTTTGCGACTCCTCTTTACAACAATTAAATGATTGTTTAAGTGTTGTATTATGAGTTTGAAAATTCCCCGTGCCTGTTTGCCCGCGCCGGACACAGACGTTCAGCGCACAATTGCGGACCTGTTTCACTTGCTGGGCGACCCGACAAGGTTAAGCATTGTTTATGCGTGCCTCACAGCACCTTTGGCAGCCGGTGATATTGCGCGCGCGGTCGGCATATCACCATCACTCGCGAGCCACCATCTTCGGTTGTTAAAGGCGGCACGTCTGGTCCGCGCGGAACGACGCGGCAAGAATATTTATTACGCTGCCGCAGATGATCACGTACGACGCATCCTCGAAGATATGGCCGAGCATGCGCTTGAACCCATCGCCAAGGAAGAGGCACGCAAATGAGCGCACATTGCGGTCACGATCACAGCATTTCAGCCACTGGCCCTGCAGCACGTCGCGCGCTTTGGGCGGCGCTGGTGATTAACGCGACCATGGTCATCGTCGAACTGTCTGCGGGCGTGCTCGGCGGCTCGGTTGGTCTGCAAGCCGACGCAGCCGACTTTTTCGGCGATTCAGTGAACTACGGTTTGTCGCTGATGGTCCTCAATCTCGGCCTGATTTGGCGCACGCGCTTGGCGACATTAAAAGGCAGCGTGATGGGTCTGTTCGGCGTCTGGGTCACCGGGATGATTGTCTATCATGCGCTCAATGGGACCGTGCCTTCAGCACCTTTGATGGGCGGCATTGGGGCCTTGGCATTGCTCGCCAATCTCACCTGCGCGGTCATTCTGTTTCGCTTTCGGGGCGCCGACGCCAACATGAAAGCAGTTTGGGTCTGCACCCGGAACGATGCGCTTTCAAACGTCGCGGTCATCATTGCAGCGTCAGGCGTTTGGGCATCGAACAGCGGTATCCCCGATTTGGTCGTCGCTGCTATCATCGGTGGCCTCGCCATGTTTGGCGCCATCGAAGTGCTGCGCGCCGCCAGGCAGGAGCGGCGACATGGGGTCGCGTTACCGGTTGGTAGCGACGATTGATTTATCGCAATGACGCGACTCAACGGCACGCATTAGGGTGGGTCAATCTCTCCAAATATGAGGACCCCTATGCCCACGCCAGACTTTGATGCTTATGCACCTGCAAAAATAACCGAACGCGTCGAAGCCGCCGGTGTCAGCAAAGCCGAACTCGGATTCATTTCGACATTGGTGCTCGCCATTTTAGCCGGCGCCTTCATCGCATTCGGCGCGATGTTGTTCACGCTTATTGTGACCGGGAGTGATCTCGGCTTTGGACCAACACGCCTGTTGGGAGGCATCGGCTTTTCGTTGGGGCTGATTTTAGTCGTGATCGCGGGGGCAGAGCTTTTTACAGGGAACAATTTGATCGTCATGGCCTGGGCGGACGGCAACGTCTCGACAGCGAAGCTAATGCGCAACTGGACGATTGTTTTTATCGGCAATCTGATCGGTGGCTTCGCCATGGCGGTTCTCGCTGATTTGTCAGGGGCGTTTTCTATGAACGCGGGTGCTGTCGGCGACACAGCCATCGCCATTGCGGAAGCCAAAATCGCCCTGCCGCCGCTGGAAGCGTTCGTGCGCGGCCTTTTGTGCAACGCCCTTGTCTGCCTTGCCGTATGGCTGTGCTTTGCCGCGCATTCGGTGACAGATAAAATTCTCGCCATTGTGTTTCCGATTTCAGCGTTCGTGGCGCTCGGCTTCGAACACTCCATCGCCAATGCTTATTTGATCCCTGCCGGCTACCTCGCCGGTGCCGACAACGTTGACCTTGGCGGCTTCATCGCCAATATGATTCCCGTAACGGTTGGAAATATTGTCGGCGGCAGTGTTTGCGTCGCCTTGGTGTATTGGTTGGTTTATGGACAACGCAACAAAGATCAAGACGGCACACCTTGATCCGCAACGCTTTTTAGATGCACAAGCGCCGGTCTATGCGGCGGTCCTCGAAGAACTCGCCGACGGCAACAAGCAAACCCATTGGATGTGGTTTATTTTCCCGCAGATCGCAGGCCTCGGCAGCAGCGAGACATCGAAAAAGTTCGCCATCCCGACACTTCAGGCGGCCCAAGACTATCTCGCGCACCCGATACTGGGTAAACGCTTGCGAGAATGTACTTCAAAGATTTTCATCCATGCCGACCGCGAGCCGACGACGATATTCGGTGACATCGACGCGCTGAAATTTCGCTCGTCGATGACGCTGTTTGATGTTGCAGCGCCCGAAGACGAAACCTTATTCGATGTCGCACTCGCAATCTTTTTCGGCGGTGGACGGGATCACGAAACGCTGCGAATTCTCAACGCTTAGAAATTATCCTTAAGGCGCCGCACTTCGGCAAACACATCAACAACGTCAGCACCTTGCATACCCAGGGTCGCTTGAAGATCCGCGCTGGACGGGCGCAGGAACGGGTTCGTCGCCCGCTCTTGACCAAGGGTCGACGGCACCGTCGGCACCCCTTGTTGCCGCTTGGCGTCGACATCCCGCATCAGCGCCTGCAACGCTTCGTTCTGCGGTTCGACGGTCAATGCGAAGCGACCGTTGGATTGAGTATATTCGTGCGCGCAATAGACCTGCGTGCTGTCCGGCAGCGCATCAAACTTGGCTAACGAGTTGACCATCTGTGCCGGCGTGCCTTCGAACAAGCGCCCGCAACCCATCACGAATAGGGTATCACCGCAAAACAACGCTTCAGAGTCTTCAAACCAATATGCGATATGGCCCCGAGTGTGGCCGGGCACATCAAACACACGGGCCGATGATGCGCCGAGTTGGACCGTATCGCCGTCACCCACTTCGACATCTATCCCCGGAATCCGATCCCGGTCGGCGCGCGGCCCGACGATGGTACAACCGGTGCGCTTTTTGATCTCAAGATTGCCGCCGGTATGATCGCCGTGATGGTGGGTGTTCAAAATATGCGTAAGTGTCCAACCAGTCTGATCCAACGCCTCAAACACGGGGCCGGTGACCGCAGGGTCCACCACCGCCGTTGCCCCGGTTTCCGGGCAATGCGCTAAGTACACGTAGTTGTCGTTCAAAACCGGGATTTGTTTGATATCCAGACGGCTCATATCGCATCTCCTAAATAAGAAACCCCGCCGTTTCTGGCGGGGTCCCGTAAATCTCTATGACCCTAACGGGCGCTTAAATATTTTGCTCAATCCACTGCATGAGCTGGCTTTTCGGCAGTGCACCGACTTTGGTGTCGGTGACTTCGCCATTTTTGAACATGATCAACGTCGGAATACCGCGCACGCCATAAGTGCTTGGAGTTTCCGGATTATCGTCGATATTGATTTTAGCAATCGTCACGCGGTCACCCATCTCGTTCGAGATTTCTTCGAGCGCAGGTGCGATCTGTTTGCACGGACCACACCATTCAGCCCAGAAATCGACGACGACGGGACCCGACGCGCCGAGCACATCGTCTTGAAAAGAGCTGTCGGTTACTTGTTTGGGCATGACTGGATTCCTTCGAATTTCCTCGGAAAATATAGCTTGGTGTTCTGTCGATACTACGCGGATAGCGCCACAGCACCAATGCGTTTCGTTGCATAGAAACTAGGTAGGTCCCGATACCCCGTCAAGGTGCGTGGGCTGCCAACATATTATCCGGCAGTTCCATCCACTTAGGCCCATCTGTCCACAATAAAATCGCGCGCACGGGCAGACTCGGGAAGATACCGCTGAGGGCTGCGCGATATGTGGCCATCTGCCGCAAATAGGTCTCGCTGACATCTTCGATTCGGTCAGGTGACGGCCTGTTGGTCTTAAAATCAATGATCAACACGGCATCCGGCGTCACCACCAAGCGGTCAATCTGACCGCTGACGGCGCGCGGGCCCTGCTGCGTATCGGTCACGCCGGCAATCGGCACTTCGGCGCGGGCCCCTGGGCCGAACGCTGCGGACAACGCGGGATTTTCCATAACAGCCATCACTTCGTCGGTGAGCGCCGCCTGTGCATCCGCGTCAAACCCATGAACCGGGCGCGCGACGAACGCTTGGCAGGCCTGACGCCGTGCGCCGGGGTCGAGTTCAGGCAGCGTCTGCATCAACGCGTGCACCACCAATCCCCGCTTAAAGCGTTGTCCGTTGTCGCCCCCCAAAGGTGAGCGCACCGGCGGCTCAGTACCGTCGGGCCGAGACGGGCTGAGCGGGGTTGAGGGCAGCGGCTCTGGCCCAGGCGGCACCTTCGCCCAATCCGGCAGCGTCGCGCCCGTCGATTCGGCAGCCGCGATGCCGCCATCACCATCCGGCGCATCTGCGGTCTGCGGCTCGGCATAAACCAACCGCGACCGACCATCCGCTTCATCCACCGTTGTGCCGATTTCAGCCATGGCACCGGACACCATGCCGTGCCATGACAAGTCTTTCGGCGCCTGCTTCGTCGTGTAGCCGGCCACATACAGCCGATCTTTGGCGCGGGTCAGTGCGACGTACAAAAGCCGCCGGTATTCTTCGAGCGTGGCGTTACGCCGAGCCTCCTTCAACGCCGCCAGGGCGGCGGTTTCGTTGCCCGCATGGCCCGGCCATACCGGGACGCCGTCATCTTCAAACCAACGAATCTTATCTTCGTTCTGGCTCGCCGGAACAGAGCCCGCATCGGCCAGAAAGACGATTTCCGCCTGCAAGCCTTTGGCGCCGTGCACGGTCATCACACGCACTTCATCACGGCCTTGTTCCAAGTCACGCTTTACCTCGGTCGTGCCGGTTTCCAGCCAGTGTAGGAAACCTTCCATGGACGGCACATGATCACGCTCAAAGTCCAACGCGGCCGAAAGGAACTCGTCGATGGTATCGGCGGCATCGGGCCCGAGGTCACGGATCAACGCGACCCGTCCATCTTCACCGTTCAGCGCTTCGGCAAAAAATTCAAACGGCGGCATAAAGTCGGCGCGCCCGCGCCAGGTCGCGATCTTGTCCCATGCCGCTTTATAAGCGGGCGTGGTATCCCGCAGTCTCGAAAGCGCTGTAATCAGACGAACCCCATCGCCTCGATCATAGGCCACATTATACAAATCCGTTTCGGAGAGCCCGACCAAGGGGCCTTTCAACACCGTCGCGGTGTTAAGATCATCTTCGGGCAGCAACGCCAACCGGCCCAGTGCGATCAAATCCTGCACCGCCAACTGATCAACCAAGTTCATCCGGTCCCGACCGGATACCGGCACGCCGCGATCCTTCAACGCCGCCGTCATCGCCTCGGCCACACCTTTGCGCTTTTGCAGCAAAATTAAGATGTCACCTGGCTTTATCGGTCGGCCCTGCGCGGGGAGCACTTCCCCTTTGTCGAGCCATCCCTTGATGGTGTCGGCAATGCGTATGACAACGCGATTAATGGCGCTGTTGGCCGAAATATGATCCAGCGGCGCATCCCAAGGCTCGTCCTTTGCATCATCTTCGGTCGGCTCTTCGAGCGGCCATAGTTCGACCGCGCCAGCCTGCCCGGTGCGCGCTGAAACATGGCGAACCTTGGCATCGTTGAAACTGAGCCCGCGTGCGGCGTCTTCATTTTCAAAAACCTTGTCGACGACCTTGAGCACAGCGGGTGCCGAGCGAAAACTTTCCGCCATCGCGACCGGAAGCCAAACACGACCCGCACCGCTCACCCGGTCTTCGAAAGCTGCGCGCATTTCGCCAAACTTGCGGGGGTCTGCCCCTTGGAAGCTATAAATCGATTGCTTCTCATCACCCACCGCAAACACCGTGCGCGGGCCTTCGGCGGTTTCTTCAAAGCGGCTTTGGCCGGAGAAAAAGTCACTCGCAACCTCTTCGATCACCCGCCACTGTTCAGGGCTGGTGTCTTGCGCCTCGTCGACCAGAACATGTTCTATGCCGCCGTCCAATTTATAATGAACCCAACTGACACCGGACGGCGAGTTCAACAACCCGGACGCGCGCTCAATCAAGTCATCGTAATCGAGCCGACCACGGTGGCGTTTAATGTCCTCGTAGGACGCATTGAGCGCAGCGCCGATGCGAATCAGAGCCTGGGTTGAAAACGCCGCATCAATCGCTTTCAAGGTATCCAACGTTTCAATCAGGCGTCCGCCGTATGCGACCGCCAGCGCCTGGGCGCCAGGGTCGAACGCATCGGCATCTTTGGTGACGAGACGCTTCTCGCTCCGTACCTCAGCCTTCTCGGTAACGAAGATTTTCACAATATCGTTCCGCCACCCCAGCATCCTTGCTTCGACCGACATCGCCAGCCACGCGCGCACCGTAGTAGCAAACGTCACATTGCCCGGCGCGCCATGATCCCAAGCGGCACACAGACGCTCAAGTATCGCGACATCGTCGGCGTTCACATCACATGCCTGACGGATCACATCATCGGCGGTCTGTCCAGGTGCGATGCCGAGCGCCCGATAGACCGCATCGCATAACGTGTCGGCGCCGCCGTGCACCGCCAGCGCATGGCGAAACTTTGCCCGGTTACCGTCAAGCTCACGGATCAGGGATGCAAAGCCATCTTCATCGACCATGCCGGCAATCGCGGCCAAGGCGTCGGTCAGTGCGGTGCCCTGGGCCTCAGCCTCATTCAGCATATGATCGCGAGCATCCAGCTGCGTTTCGCGCTGATCACGTTCATCCATCACCCGAAAATCCGGCGCGATCCCCGCTTCCAACGGAAAGCGGCCAAGCAGCGATTCACAGAAAGAATGTATGGTGCGAATCCGCAAACCTTCGGGGGCTTCCAATGTCAGCGCAAAAAGCTGTTTGGCGCGGGTCAGCAGCGCGGCGTCGATATCTCTCTCACCGAGCGCCCGGAGTTCGAGGGTCAGCACCTCGTCGCCCATCGCCGACCAACCGCTCAACAACGCAGACAAGCGGTTTGCCATTTCTGCCGCCGCCGCCTTGGTGAATGTCAGGCACAAAATCCGCTCCGGTGCGACACCGCCGAGCAACAACCGCGAAATACGGTCGACCAACACGCGGGTCTTACCGGTCCCCGCGTTTGCCGACACCCAAACCGATGCTTCGGGCGCAGCGGCTGAAATCTGTGGGCCAGTGCGGTTGCTGGCTTTAGGCATCGTCGTGTTTGCCGGTTCGGTCATTCGTCGTCGCCCCCGCCGGCACGCCATGCGGCCACGCGTGCCAGATGGTCGTAATCACCAAAACGACTTTCGAACTGTGGGCGCGGGCTTGAAAGATAGGGTGTTTTTTCGTCGGCGAATTTAACGATCAGACGGCCGACACCATCAAGCGTGCGGTTTACCACATCCGCGACATCGAGCTTTAACGCGATCGCCTTACCCGGCGTGCGTCCGCCCGAAACATGAATGTACATCAGTTGCGCCACCTTTTCTCTCGGCACACCTTTGAAAGCGCCTTCTTGCGCCATCACCGCTTCGAGGGGCAGTTGCGGACAAAGGCCGGAGTCGACCTGCGGAGCACTCGGCGGGCTGCCGGTTTTATAATCCAAAATCGCAAGGCCCAAGCCCGGCATATGATCGATACGGTCCGGCTTAGCGGTGATCTTAAAGCCCCCTGAGACCGCGTCGATAACATGTTCACCCTGATCTTCGATGAACGACACTTGCCATCCATCGTTCAGCCGTTCGCGTTGCCAATCCACAAACCAATGTGCGATGCGCTGGAAGCGAGGCCACCAAAACGCCCGCACACCGGGACGTGCCAGCATTGGCGCAAACACATCGCGGCCTATGTCAATCAATCTTCGCTCGGCATCGTCCGGCAAGCGGTCCGGGTACGCGCGCACGAATTTTTCCAGCGCATCGTGAATCATAATGCCTTTGTCCGATGCCCCGGGGTCCGCGTCCAAAGGGTCCAAAACTTTGAGTCGCAAGATATGACGTGCATAGACCGCGTATGGGTCACGGATCAGCGTTTCTATCTGCGTCACCGACAAACTCTTGGGACGCGCCGAGGTCGGCGGGCAAGGTCTGGGCGCAGCCGGCCGTGTGTGCTTGACTCGGTCCAAGGCCGTCGCCCAGCTGAGCCAGGCTTCATCTGCGCTAGGCGCCAGCGGGTTCGTGAGCCCGGCACGCGCAAACAGGTTATCAAGCCTAGCCAACCAACGTGACGGCACTGTCGGCGCGCCGCCGACCCGGTCGGCCCGAGTGATGACCACCTCTTTCGCCGCTAAGGCTTGCTGAAAATCATGGGCGGTCAGGCCGATCCGCCGCTCAGGCGCCTCTAAGCCCATGTCGGTCATCATCGGGCGGCTCATCCACGGATTGGTTTCAGGCGCAGGCGGCCATGTGCCTTCATTAAGGCCACCCAAAATAACGGTATCAGCATGCTGCAAGCGGGCTTCTAAAAGGCCCCAGATGAATAGGCGTGGATGCGCGCCAAAGCGTGGGCGTACGACACGACCATCCATCAAGCGTTCCAGCATGCCTGGATACGCCGCACCCTCAAGCGGGCCTAAAACCGACACCGAGTCCGCAAGCTCGGCCACGAACCGGGCTACTGCCTCGCCAGCGTCCCCGGCCCACAGCCGCTGTGCACCCTGCTCTTCGTCACTTGCGGCCAAGGCTTCGGCGCTGGCAACGTGCGCCGAGAGCACATCGCTGTAAGGCACATCCGAAGTGCCCATCATTTGCATCAACGGTGACAGCGCCTTGTCGATCCGATCAAGCAACGGACGCAACCGCGCGAATTTTTTATCATCATCGACCAGCGCCTGCAGCCCTTTGATCCCCGGCGCAGGCCGAGGCCCGAGCAGCACCGAAATTTCGAGCCCTCGCACCAGATCACGAAAATCGGCGACTGCCATCCCGCCTGCCGCCAGCGGATGTTTTAAAAGTGCCAGGAGCGCAACGGGTGCCAATCGCTCTCGCGCACAATCGGCAACCAAGCGCAGAAAGGCACCGGGCGGCGTCGACGCCATCGGACGACCCGCGGAATCATCCAACTCGACACCCCAGCGCCCAAGCGCTGCCGTGACGCGCCGTGCCAAGGCGCGATCCGGCGTCACCAGCGCACAGGTTTTACCGGGTGTTTCCAACTGACGCCGCATGATCAAGGCAATCGCTGCGGCTTCTTCGGCAGGGCCCGGACAGTCAAGCCGCGTGACCCCGGCCAAGCCTGCGCCGAGCGTTGCCACATCCGGCAGCGGCGACCGGGGAGCGCTTGCCGGGGCCAAGGCCGACGACAATATGCGGCCACGCGCTTGGCTATCTGCATCCGCTGACGCCGTGATTGTACCGACATCATCCCGCGCAACACCGAGCCGCAGCAAAAGTTGCTTGAGACCGAACTGCGGATGCGTCGGCCCCAAAAGGGCCCAGGCATCTTCGGGCATATCCTGATCAAGACCCGGCAAAATAACCGCCCCCTTGGGCAAGCTGGCAATCACCGACAACAGATCAGCGGTGGCCGGGATTGAACCGGTGGAACCGGCGGCAATCACCGGCGTCGTCGGCGGCGTTTCAGACCACAAACGCGCTTGGCCGCGCAGAAGGGCATTCCGCCGCGCCGCCGGGTCGAGCGCACCTTCGAGAGCCAGAATATCCGGCCACGTCGTGATAATAATATCGAGGAACCGGAGAACCTTCTGCCAATGTTCGGCATAATTATCTGCGACCAGCGTTGCTAAGGCACCAGGGTCACAGTCTTCGGTCGCCATCCGGTCAATGAGCTTACCAAGTTCCAATGCCAACGCCGTTGCTTGCGCCGGCTGCATGCTATGATCCGGTAATGCCATCACGGCGCGGGTTAGCAGCAGTTGCCGCTTCAAACCTGGGATCGCGGGAGGTAGGTCTGCAGCACTGGCGGCACCCGGCTCTTGCCCGGCCTCAAAAATTGCAAGTTCGTCTTCGTCGATATCGCCTAACGGCATTAAGCGCGGCAGCAACGCCGTGCGCCCGCCACCTTGACGCAAGAACGCATCGGCAAGCGCGCGACACGCACGCCGGGTCGGCAGCAAAATCCGCATTTCGGCCAGCGCCATCGGGTCACCGCCGGCATCTTCGATCAACCGGGCGGCTAACGCGTCGACAAACGCCGTGCCGCTGTCGATGGAAAAAATCCGCGGCGTCAGCGCATCAAACATTTAAGTGGATCGCTTTTGTTGACCGGCGAACGGTATGCTCACAAATTTTTCCGCGTCCGCCAAACCCTCAGGCGTACCGATATGAAACCATTCGCCGTCATGAATGATTCCGTAAAGGCGCTCATTGGCGAGCGCCTGATCAAACAGCACGTTGAGCGAAAATGCACCGTCCGGGGCATCGGCAAAAAGCCGTGGGTGCAGAATTTGCACCCCGGCAAACAGCCAGGGCGCGGCCTCGCCTTCGGGACGGCGATCAAGCCGACCCAGGGGGTCTGCGATAAAATCGCCGATCCCGGTATACCCATTGCCGTAAACGGTTGAATGCAAAAGCAAGAGCGCTTCCATTAATTCATCATCCCACGCGTCGGCCAGCCGATGCAGCGTGTCTTCGAATCCGTTCAGCCAAAATGCATCAGCATTGGCAACATAGAACGGCTGTGTGCCCAATTCGGGCATAGCGTTTTGAATACCGCCACCGGTCTCAAGCAGATCAGACTCCTCACTGAATACGATCTCAGCGCGGTCTTCAGCGTCCAAATAGGCGCGGATTTGCTCACCCCGGTAATGCAGATTGACGACAATCCGCGTCACACCGGCGGCGACAAAGCGGTCGACGACATGGCCGATCAACGGTTTCCCGGCCAGCGGCACCATTGGTTTGGGCACCGTATCGGTAAGCGGACGCATACGTTTACCCATGCCGGCGGCAAGGATCATGGCTGTTGTCGGTACGCTGGTCGTCATCACGTTGGCGCTCTCATCAACCTTTTGTGCTTTGATTATTTAAACTGGGGGCCACGCGCAGCTCGGCCGGCACGTGACGCTTGAACCAGTTGGCGACCGACGACAATGCCGGATGCGCGAGGCTGTTTTCCAGCAATGACCAAACATGCGGAATGTGTGCCAGGTATTGCGACTTACCGTCCCGTCTGGATAGACGCGTGAAAATGCCGATCACCTTGGCATGTCGGCCAGCGCCTAAAACCGCCATTTCATGGCGCAATGCAGATTCATCTATATCTTCCATCGCCGCCAAGTAGCGCTGGATCAGATGTTCTTTGAGGTCGGATGCGACATCGCGTCTGGCATCTTCGACCAATGACATCAGATCGTACGCTCTGGCGCCCGAAAGTGCGTCCTGGAAATCCAATAGCCCGCATCGCGCGGTACCGGTCCGATCTGGGAGCCACATCAGATTGTCCACATGATAGTCCCGCAGCACCAACGTTTCTCGCTTTGTGGCCAACGCGGCAAGGGTTTCCTGCCAGACCGCTTCATAGTCGCCCCGCGCAACTTGGCCGACGTCCCGGTCGCTGACCGCCGGCAAAAACCAATCGACGAATAACATCACCTCTGCCATCAGATGGTCCATGTCGTAGGGCGGAATATCTTCGGGCAAGTTTTCCGACGCAGCGGTTTCATGCAGTTGCACCAAGGTATCGATAGCAAGCTCATACAGCATTGCCTCGTCGCCGCCAGCGGCGAGTTCACGCGTGTAGGTCTGGTCGCCCAAGTCTTCGAGCAACAAAAACCCACGCTTCTCGTCCTCGAATAAAATTCTCGGCGCGCTGAAACCGTGCTGAGTGAGATATTTTGCGACACGCACAAACGGCGTGATGTCTTCGTGCTCCGGCGGTGCGTCCATCAACACGGCAGCCCGATCACCTTTGCTGACGCGGTGATAACTGCGGAACGAGGCATCCGCGGCAAGCGGCGCAACCGCAGCCCCCGCCCATCCTGCGTTGGCCAGAAATGTCTTTTGCGCATCGATGCGCGGTTTCATGCCTCGCCTCCGATAAATATGCCTTTAAGCCGCGCGGCCCAGGCCGGGTCACCGCTGATTGTAATATCGCGCATGGCTTCGTTCTCCCCTTCGGTCAGGGTGACCCGAAGATGTGCTTTGGGCAAGTAAGGACCAAGTCGATCCGGCCATTCAATCAAGCTCACGGCATCGACAAACGCATCTTCAATGCCAAGCTCAAACGCTTCGTCCGGGTCTTCCAGGCGATACAGGTCAAAATGCCAAACTTCGAGGTCGCCACGCGGATAGGTCTGCACCAAGGTGAAAGTCGGGCTCGGCACGTCTTCGGGTTCGCCCGGCAAAGCGTTGATAAGGGCGCGGGCGAACGCGGTTTTACCCGCGCCGAGTCCACCCTCCAGCGTCACCACATCTCCGGCTCGCAACAGTGGCGCCAATCGCTGCGCAATTGCTTCGGTCGCATCAAGGCTTCCGGCTTTCAAATCAGCAAGGTTGGCATGGTCAATCGACATAGTGCGGTTGTATCGCCGTGTTTAAGCGCGAACAAGGCTTGAACGGCAGGGCCGCGCGACCCATCCTTAGACAGCATCAAATTCGATTTGGATCAGCCGTTGACCGTACCCACGCCGCAACCAGCTTTTTCGACAGACGTCGCCGTCATCGGCGCCGGACCGGTCGGCCTGTTCACAGTGTTTCAATTTGGCATGCTGGGCATGAAATGCCGCATCATCGATTCGCTGGAAGCCATCGGTGGACAGTGCACTGCGCTTTATCCAGAAAAGCCGATCTATGATATTCCCGGTTATCCAGAAATCTCCGGTGGACGCCTGATCAGCGCGTTAGAGCGCCAGGCAGAGCCGTTTGCCCCTCATTTTCATCTCAACCAACAGGTCATCGGGCTTGAGGGAAACGCGGGCGCATTTCATATCACCACCTCGCAAAACACCATGATCGCTGCGAAAGTCGTGATCATCGCGGCCGGCGTCGGCGCGTTCGGACCGAAACGCCCACCGCTGCCAAACATCGAAACGTTTGAAGCCGCGGGACCTGGCCTCGGCGTGAACTACATGGTTCGCCGCACCAAAGACTTTGCCGGCAAGCGTGTTGTCATCGCAGGCGGAGGCGACAGCGCCGTCGACTGGGCCGTCATCCTGGCGGGCGTCGCAGCAAAAGTCATCGTTGTACACCGACGCGCCACCTTCCGCGCTATGCCGGAAAGCGTTCGACAGCTGGAATCCCTTGTTGAAGATGGTAGCGTCGAACTCATGACACCATTTCAATTGGCAGGTGTATCCGGCACCGACGGTACGTTACAGACCGTCACCATCGCCGACTTGGACGGCAACGCACGTGCTATCGACGCAGATGTCTTGCTGCCGTTCTATGGGTTGTCGCAAGACCTGGGCCCGATTCGTGACTGGGGTTTGGGCGATAGCCGGCGTGGAGTCGCGATCAATCCGGTCACGGCAGAAACAGGTCGTGCCGGCATCTTTGCCGTCGGCGACGTGGCCGAATATCCAGGAAAACTGAAATTGATCTTAACAGGTTTTTCTGAAGCCGCTTTCGCCGCCCATCGCGCCCACGATATCGTGTTTCCCGAAGAAGCTTTGCACTTTGAATATTCAACCACCAAAGGCATCCCACGACCTGGCGACATGTCATAAATTCATTGTCGAGGATCCACAACAGACCATCGATGAATTTATTATCCGATTTTTAGGGGGAAATTTTTATGCGTGAAATTGATATTGCGCGGGCACGCGCGGAAACGCCGGGCGTGCAGAATGTTCTGCATTTTAACAATGCCGGCGCAGGCCTGATGCCGCAGCCGGTTTTGGATGCGCTGACGACACATTTGCAGCTTGAAGCCAATATTGGTGGTTACGAGGCAGCAGCGGCAACGCTAGCCCAACGAGAAAACACCTACGAGTCGATTGCGCGGCTGTTGAATGCGAAACCTGAAGAAATCGCACTTGTCGAAAATGCCACGGTGGCATGGCAAATGGCGTTCCATGCGATGATCAAAGCTTTTAAGCCTGGCGACAAAATCCTTACCGTCGAGGCCGAGTACGCAACGAATTTTATTAGTTACTTGCAGGCCAAACGCGACCATGGACTAGAGATCGTCGTCGTCCCCAGCGACGAAACCGGCAGCGTCGACCTGGCCGCATTGGAATCGATGATCGATAATCAGGTGAAGCTGATTTCGATGACACACATCCCGACCAATGGCGGCTTGGTCAATCCCGCCGCCGCGGTTGGCGCCGTCGCCAAAAAAGCCGGCGTACTGTATCTGCTGGATGCCTGCCAATCCGTCGGCCAGGTGCCCGTGGACGTTGCAGAAATCGGCTGCGATGCGCTGTCGGTGACCGGCCGCAAATACCTACGCGGCCCACGCGGCACAGGGTTTTTATATATGCGCGAAGACTTGGCGAACCGCTTGGAGCCACCGTTCTTGGATTTGCATGCGGCCAAATGGACCGGGGCAGAGAGCTATGAGGTGCGTCCGGGCGCCAAGCGGTTTGAGAATTGGGAGTTTTATGTTGCAGGCGTTGTCGGGCTCGGGGTTGCCGTCGACTATGCATTGAACTTTGGCATGGATGCGATCCACGCCCGCCTTTCGGGCTTAGCCGATAAATTGCGTGATCAGTTAGACGCAATCGCCGGCGTTCGTGTAACTGACATTGGACGTGAGAAGGCCGGTATTGTGACGTTCGTCAAAAACGGCATTGATCCACTGTCGATCAAAGAAAGCCTCAGCCACCAAAAAATAAACGTCAGTGTTTCAGGTAGCAGTTCGACGTTGTTGGATATGGATAAACGGGGCTTGGCGCAGGTGGTTCGCTCGTCGGTGCATTACTATAACGATGAAACCGAGATTGCGCGGTTCTGCGCAGCGGTCGAAGCGCTTTAACGAGGGCCCCGCACTTGAGCATCGGTGAAGTAGGTTTGGATGCGCGCAAAGTACGTCCCCCGGAAATCCGGATTACAAGCCTCGACGCCATCCATTTCACCGGCTGTCAGGCCTTGCTGACCTTCATCGGTGGCGAGGATGCGGGCCAGCGCATCGCCATTTGCGCCGCCTGATATCCCAAACCGAATAAGTTCCATCCGGATCGGGGTCTCTAACGCCGGGCCATATGCGATCCGGTTCATACGCGCAATTTCTCTGGCAACGCCAACCAAGTAAGCAACATAAAAGCGTGCCCCTTCGGCATCGCCCCGTGTCGGAGCACGATCCGCCAAAGTTTCATCCAAAATGCGAATGGTTTCGTTCAGCTTGTCGAGCGCATCATCAAGCGCAAACGCGCCGCCAGACGGCCGTTTGATCTTTTGCGCTTGGCGCGGCTTGGCACGCTTGCGCCCTGCGGCCAGCATCGTCCGCACCAGCATGAATACAATGCCGCCAAGGATAACGACGATACAAAGCGTTTGCAGATCCAATGTCAGGTCCTTCGATCAAATAAGGGGCGCTGCTTATTCCGCCGCTTCGTCTGTTACAATAGCATGATCTGCATCAAAGGGTGCAAGCCCACTTATGTTTTCGCCGTCAATCGGCAACCGACAAATCACACTAGTGCCACGTGCTTTATTGGACTTAATCTGCACCGCCCCGCCGTGCAACGCGACGAAGCGCTTGACGATGGTGAGCCCAAGACCAGCACCCTCGCCGCCGCCAGCAGCCTTTCTGTGTGATCCCGACAATCGCGCGAACGGCTCAAACGCGCGTTCACGGTCGGCTTGCGGGATCCCTGGGCCGCTGTCCGAGACGATGATGTCGAACCAAGTGTCATCACGTTTTGCACTCAACGTTACATGGCCCAATTTTGGTGTGTAGGTGATTGCATTGGTCAAAAGGTTGAACGCGACTTGTGTTAACCGCCTGGAATCTCCGGTAATCCAACCAATATCCGGTGCGACATCAAAGTCGACACGGATATTTTTTTGCCGCGCACGTTCCTTGACCAAATTAAACGCGGACACCAACACCGCATGCGGATCAATGGTGTCTTTGTTGAGATCCTCTCGCCCGGCTTCAATACTCGCCAGATCGAAGATGTCGGCAACAACGCCCATCATGCGCTGTCCGGTCTCCAGGATGCCTTCGGCGTATTCTTGTTGACGACGATTGAGTTCGCCGAACATTTCTTGACGCAAAATATCGGCAAAGCCCGTGATGGTATTGAGCGGCGTACGTACTTCCATCGCGACGTTAGCGATAAATTCGGTCTTCATGCGGTCCGTTTCAGCCAGCATGCGCGCGCGTTCGCGCAGCGCTTCTTCGACTTTGTGCGAATCGGTAATGTCGCCATAACTGACCAGCGATGCGCCATCCGGCAGCGGAATATTGGCGAATGCCAACACCTGACCGTTGACCAACTCGACCTTGCCGCCCGATGGCGTCCGTGACAGCACTGCACCGGCGATCGCTTCCTTACGTGCCGGCCAGGCTTGATTGTCGGCGCTCATTTTCATGCCCAATGTCTCGATCACATCGGGCAGGCGCGCGTCCGTCGGCAATGCATCTTCGGTCAAATCCCAAAGCTTCAACATTTTCGGGTTGATCAAACGCAGTCGCCCGTCGCCACCAAACACCGCAATGCCTTCATGCAGGTTTTCCAGCGTCGTCCGTTGCACCCGGTCCAACGATTTGAGCGAACGCTGCAGATCAAGTCTGCCGGAGAGGTCCTCGCACGTGATCACCACGCCGCCGTCATCCAACGGACCGATGCGGCGACGGATCGTGCGATCATCGGGTAAGTGCATTTCGTCTTCGACGATGCGGTCCAATCCACCAAAGTGCCCAAGCTCGGTGCGCCGGAAAGCCGCGAAGTCGGTAACTTCGGGCAGGCGCCGCAGCTCCCGCAAACGGTTGATCATGTCGCTCATGTTCGGACGTGAGTCCAACCAATCCATGTCCACCCGCCACAAATCCGCAAACGCCGCATTGGCGGCAATCAGCGTGGTGTCTGCGGCGAACACGGCAACACCGACTTCAAGCGGTCGCAGCATATCAGCGGGGGATGGACCGGCAGCGGCTGAGCGCACGTTATCCACATCCACCGCGAAGCCAATCGTACCGGCGCGACGACCTTCAGGGCTCTGGCTGAGGGGCGTTTCGGTAATCGTTACCGTACGCGCATGACCGGCATCGGAAATCTCGGCAGCTTTTCGTAGCGGCTGACCGCCATCGCGGGCCTTCGCGGCAAGCTCGGCATCAAGGCCTTGCACACGCTCGGCAGCACTGTTTGAAAACGCGACGTTCATATCTGCATCACGCAGCCAAATCGGAATCGGCAAAGTATCCAATAGCGCAGTGAGATGCCGGTCTTCGAGACCGGAGGTATTGCGGGGCCCGGTATGCGCCGGGGCGGCAGCAAAACTGATATCGCGCATCCAAACGATATCCGCAATCACCGTGCCACCTTGCGCCGTGGCACGTCGACCGATGGCTTGCAGGATCGCGTCACCACGTTTCAGGGCAACGTCGAACGGCGTGCCCTTGGCACGCAACAGGCTGACGCCTTGCTCTAGTTTACGCAGTTCCTGTTCGCCGAAGCAGGCACGAATATCATCGTAACGCGCAAGGGTGCCCGCTTCGAGGTCTAGCATCTCAGCCAGTCGGCTCGAACACGTGATGCCGCCAGTGCCGTGATCCCACAAAAAAATACCGTCCGGCGACGCCCCGAGGATATCCAGGTTGCGCCTGGCCGAGGCATCGGCGCGGCGTCGTTCGGTCGAGGCATCGCGCGCTCGGCTGCGAAACACCAATGCGGTCGGCACGAGCACCACAGCGGCACCAACGGCACCGGCGAGTAACGCTTGTAAGGGGCTGAAAGTCTCAATCACGGGGCAAAGTCTACGCCTGATGACCGATCAGGCCAAGTCGCCTATTGCGAGAAAGCGCGTTTTCTCGGACAGACGCATTAAGGGGTCCGCGTAATTTCCATATTCTCAGCGACGCGCAGCAAATGATCGACACTCGATTGCCAGCGCGCCAAGTGTGCAAACGCACTGATCACCGGCCCTGTCCAAGTTTCCGCTTCCAACGCACGACCCGCCGGCAAAAAAGGATAGTCGGGCAACAACGCGCGCATGGCATCGGGCTGCTCGGCAATGGCAGCCGCGTATGCGCCGTGTGCAATAAGCGGACTGCGCACACCCGAGCTGTCGATGATCAACCAACGTTCGGCGAGGTCAATGTATTGCGGCAGATTGTCGAGCGCCGCATGAAAACCCGATTCCAACGCGTCGTCGCTGACATCGACACCGCCGCGCAGTACACGTGCGCGCACGCGTACCCGGCACAGATCAAGGCGTGGCAGAGCCAAATACACCATGAAAACATGCCATCCCCGGCGCCGCAGTTTAAGCGCAGCGGATAACGGTTCACGATTCACGAGCCGGGTTTCGATAACAAATTCCCGGTCGGCAAGTTCGGCAATTTCGAGGCGTTTTGAGAATGGAACGGTGCGCGACCGCAGCCCGCCCAGCGTGTCGTCGGACAAGTCTACGCCCGGGGTGAAGGCATGCACGTCATCGGCATCAATCAACTGTGAGGTCCCTGCCCAGCCTGGAAACAGCGAACGCGCAAGCCCACTTTTCCCCGACCCTGGCGGGCCGGCGATCAACCATATGCGTTTTTCGGAAGGGGGTGCGGTCATGCCCGAGGTTGTATCGGATTTCCCAAGCTCTGGGAATTGTCTCGTTTAAACCCTCTCCCGTAGGGAGAGGGAGGGGCCTGCACGCAGCGCGGGAGGGTGAGGGATTTTCGCGCTCACCTCCCCGACGCATACGACAATAGACCCTCACCCTAACCCTCTCCCGATGGGAGAGGGGATAGAGCGCGGTTTTTTAGCGTCTTAATAGCGATAGGTTTCCGGCTTGTGCGGACCTTCGACGGCAACGCCGATATAGTCTGCCTGCTTTTGCGAGAGCGTCGTCAACTGCACACCCAATTTTTCGAGGTGCAGGGCAGCAACCCGCTCGTCCAGGTGCTTCGGCAACACGTAAACGTCGTTCTTGTATTGGCCGTTCGCGTTATTGGCCCACAATTCGATCTGCGCCAACACTTGGTTAGTGAACGATGCCGACATCACGAAACTTGGGTGGCCGGTGGCACAACCCAAGTTCACCAAGCGGCCTTGTGCCAACAAGATGATGCGATTGCCGTTCGGGAATTCGATCTCGTCGACCTGCGGCTTGATTTCGTCCCACTTCATGTTCTTCAGGGCTGCGACCTGAATTTCGCTGTCGAAGTGACCGATGTTGCAGACAATCGCACGGTCTTTCATGGCCCGCATGTGGTCGACGGTGATCACATCGACGTTGCCGGTCGCGGTGCAGAAAATGTCTGCGCGCTTCACGGCCTCTTCCATGGTCACAACTTCGTAGCCTTCCATCGCCGCCTGCAATGCGCAGATCGGGTCAGCTTCGGTAACCATGACGCGGCAGCCGGCTTGACGCAGGCTTTCAGCAGAACCTTTGCCCACATCGCCAAAGCCTGCGACACACGCGACTTTACCGGACATCATGACGTCGGTGGCGCGACGGATCGCATCGACGAGGCTTTCGCGGCAGCCGTACTTGTTATCGAACTTTGACTTGGTGACCGAGTCGTTGACGTTGATGGCCGGGAACATCAACGTGCCCTTTTTCGCCATCTCGTACAGACGGTGCACACCCGTCGTGGTTTCTTCGGTCACACCTTGAATATCTTTGGAATGATCGGTGTACCAGGTCGGATCGGTTTTCAGACGCGCTTCGATGGCAGCGAACAGAACTTCGGCTTCTTCGGAATCCGGGTTGTTCAAGACCGACAGATCTTTTTCAGCTTCTTTGCCGAGGTGCATCAGCAACGTTGCGTCGCCGCCGTCATCCAAGATCATGTTCGGGCCCGTGTTGTCGGCCCAGTTGAAGATTTCGTGGGTGTACTGCCAATAATCTTCCAGGCTTTCACCCTTCACCGCGAACACAGGGGTTTCGGTGGCAGCGATGGCGGCTGCGGCGTGGTCTTGCGTCGAATAGATGTTACAAGATGCCCAGCGGACTTCGGCGCCGAGTGCCTGCAGGCTCTCGATCAGCACGGCGGTTTGAATCGTCATGTGCAGGGAGCCTGCGATCTTCGCACCTTTGAGCGGCTGCGCGTCGCCGTATTCATCACGCACGGACATCAGGCCCGGCATTTCCGTTTCGGCAAGATCGATTTCCTTGCGGCCCCACTTCGCGAGGCTCATATCGGCAACTTTGTAATCGGTAAATTCACTCATATCGGCAGCTCCATGTGATCATCGACAAATTGACTTAAAGATATAAAGATTTCTTTATATCGAAATGTTGGAGCGGTTTTTAACAGGCTCTGCAGACGGAGACAAGAGGGAAAGCGTAAACCCTTAAACCCATCCTGCATCCGTCAGGACGTGTTCCGTGATGCGAAGGACGCGCGGTGGCGTTTGTGAAATTAAAAAATTGTTTTGGCGTTCAACGCGCTAGCCGATGCCGTTAAAATCATCGATCAACATCGCGATGCGACCGCTGTCGCTTTGTTCCATAATTTGCATGGCGCGTTGGCTGGCGGTGAGAACATCCATGCTGCGGATGCGCTTTTTTACGTTGGGGATATTGCCGGCGGTCATCGACAGATCATGCAGGCCGAGACCGACCAAAAGTTCAGTATAACGCGCATCGCCCGCCATCTCGCCACAGATCGAAACGGGGATGCGGGCGCGAAGCGCGGCTTGCGTGGTGAACTGGATCAACCTGAGTACGGCCGGGTGCAGCGTATTAAATAAATGCGCGACATGTTCGTTGGCACGGTCGACGGCCAGTGTGTACATGGTCAGATCGTTTGAGCCGATGGCGAAAAAGTCACTGGCCTGCGCCAACGCGTCAGCCGCCAGGGCCGCGCCGGGCACCTCGATCATGACGCCCACCGGCGGCAAAGGGTCCGCCAAAAGGATCCCGGCGCTTTTCAATTTAGCAGCTTCTTCGTATAGCATTTTTTTGGCGCGCTTGACCTCGCTTGGCGTCGTCACCATCGGCAGTAAAATACGAATATTGCCGCCCCCCGACACCCGGAGGATTGCGCGGAATTGCGTGCGCAAGGTCTCTGGATTAGCCAACGACAATCGAATACCGCGCAGGCCCAACGCCGATGCCGCCGCTTCATCCAAGTTTTTCAACAACGCGGGTGACGCCTTCTCGCCCCCGATGTCCAATGTGCGCACCGTGACCGGCCGACCGTCGACGCCGCCGATGATGCTTTCAAACACGGCAACTTGTTCGTCCTCACTTGGAATGTCTTCACGGTTCATGAACATGAACTCGCTCCGAAGCAAGCCAACACCTTGGGCGCCAGACTGGCGCACCATCTCCATTTCCATCGGCAATTCGACGTTGGCCATCAGCTGAATATCGATGCCGTCACGCGACGTCGCAGGTTGATGACGCAGCCGCTCCAGCGCACGGGTGCGTTTTCGACTTTCGCTGATCCGCTTTTCATAGGCTTTGATGGTTTCCGGCAGCGGGTCGACGATGACGCGGCCTGCAAAACCATCTACAATTACACATGTGCCGGACGATATGCCCTCGTGCAGACCAGACGCGCCCATAACCGCAGGCAGACCGAGTGCCCGGGCCATAATCGCCGTGTGCCCTTCGGTGCCGCCCAGCGCGGCGGCGACCGCGTTGATCGATTCCGGGTCGACTTGTGCCATGTCAGCCGGGCTGAGATGGCCGGCAATCAGCACGGCGCCCTTTGGCGGCGGTGCGATCACATGATCAGAGGCCCGACTTAAGATACCGATGAGTCGCGTTGCGACCTCGCGGATGTCATCCAGGCGCGCCGCGATATAGGCGTCTTCCATTGCTTGAAAGCGTTCCGCCAAGCTGGACAACTGCTCATCGACAGCGGCTTCGGCGTTGATGCGGTCTTCGGATATCTTCTCCCGGGCACCCCGTACCAACCTGGAGTCGTCAAGCATGGCGAGATAGGCATCAAACAGAAACACCATCTCTTCGCCCGCCGCACGGGGCATGTCGCGGGCGCGTTCCTGCAACGCACGCATTTGCTGCTTGGCAACGATGACGGCGTGATCAAGACGCCCCACCTCGGCCGCAACTTTTGATTTTGCAATCGCGTAAACCGGCACCTCGATATCGGCGCCGCCCCAAATGGCGGCGGGCCCGATAGCGATACCGGGAGCCGCAGCCAAACCATCGAACACGCGTTCTTTGATCTTGGGGGCTGCCTTTGCAGACGGTTTCTTTTTTCCCGTCTTGGCAGAATGTTTCGACGGTTTCGCCATATGTTAGGCCGTTGGCCTTTCCTTATGCGCTTTTAAAAATAATGCTCAGGCTTAGTCCTCATCGAATTTGTTGGCGACCAGCATTTCGATGGCCGCAAGGGCTGCCGCCCCGTCATCGCCGTCGACACGCACCAGTATTTCCGTGCCCGGGCTCGCGGCCAGCATCATCAACCCCATAATGGAACGACCCGAGACCGATTGGCCGTTTCGCTCGACCTCAATATCAGCCTCGAACTCGGCGGCGAGGGTAACGAACTTCGCTGCAGCGCGCGCATGCAGGCCGCGCTTGTTGCCGATCAATAGACGTTTTTGCAGCTGTTCCGTGCTCATCGCGCTCAGTCGCCGCCTTTATCCAAAAGCTGCGACGCTATATTGATGTACTTGCGTCCGGCGTCCTGGGCCTCAAGTGCGGCGGCGGCCAAATCCAGATCTTCACGGATCGAGGCCAGCTTAATCAGCATCGGCAAGTTCACACCGGCGATCACTTCGATCTTGGCGCGGTCCATGATCGAGATCGCCAGGTTCGACGGCGTGCCGCCAAACATATCGGTGAGCACGATCACGCCGGCACCGGATTCGACCTCTTCGGCTTTGCTGACGATTTCAGCGCGGCGCTGTTCCATATCATCGTCGGGGCCGATACACACTGGGGCGACCGCATCTTGCGGGCCGACCACATGCTCCAGCGCAGATATCAATTCAACCGCAAGGCGGCCATGGGTTACGAGAACTAATCCGATCATTGTCGGTTATTCCTTATCCTCATTTATCGGAATTGTGATGGGATTCTTACGCTTTGTCCAAGTCCCTATGGCGAATGGCCGCGCGCCAGCCGTTTTCATCCAACATTTTTGCGAACCTTTCCGCAATGAAAACCGAGCGATGCCGCCCACCAGTGCAGCCAAACGCGATGGTCAGATAACTTTTTCCCTCGGCGCGAAAGCGCGGCAACAAGGGCAATGTCATGTCCGTCAAATGTGTAAAAAAGCCCTCAAATGCAGGGTCCACGGCAATGAATGCCTGCACTTCGGGAGATTCGCCGGTCTTCGGTCGTAGCGACGGATCGTAGTGAGGATTCTTAAAAAACCGCACATCAAAAACCATATCCGCGTCGCGGGGGAGGCCCCGCTTGAACGAAAACGACATGATAAAAATCGCCAATCCCGGATCATCTTTAAGCGCGTGCCGTTCCGCCAACCGTTCCTTCAGGTCGCCCATGACGAAATCGGTGGTATCAATAACTTCATCGGCGCGGGCCCGAATCGGGTCCATAATTTGACGTTCATGGCGAAGCCCATCCAGCACCGGACGATCGGTCGCGAGCGGATGACGGCGCCGGGTTTCTTCGAAATGGCGTCCGATCACTTCGTCATCGCAGTCGATAAACAGCAAAGACACCTCAATGTCCGGCGCTGCCGCCAATTGGTCGAGCAGATCGAGAAAATTCGATGCGTCGAAATCGCGGGTGCGGATATCAACCCCAATCGCCAACGGCGTGCCCGCCGCGTCGGTGCCGTCACCGCCCAGCACGAGCCGTGCAACCAATGACAACGGCATGTTGTCGACTGCTTCAAAGCCCAAATCTTCGAGTTGTTTCAAAGCAGAACTTTTACCGGCCCCAGAAACACCGGAGACCAGCAACACGCGTGTATGCGGCGCGGGTAGATCGTTCATGATGACACCATGGCGCCAGGATCAAGAGGATCGCTGCGCAGTGCAAGACGGATTTTCGCCGGCGTTGACGCGGCGAACGGGTCCAATGCCAAACGGCGAATATGAACCTCGGCGATTTCAACAGTTTCAATTTCCGGCAACCTTACAACAGCGTCCGGCTGAACAAGGTCAACGCAAAGCGCAATCCGCACGTCGGCAATATGCTCAAGACGGAACACGCCGACACCGCGGACCTCAAGCAGACCGGCGATATTCAACGGCGCGCGAGCGAACACAACGCCGCCTTTGATAAAAATATCCACGCGGTCATCGGCGACCAACACAGCACCTTCATCAATTAGACGGAGGGCCAGATCAGATTTCCCGGCTCCGCTCGGCCCCCGCAACAATACGCCCTGCGCGCCATGCGACGTATCGGCGCCAAGCGCGATGCATGTTGCGTGGAGTTGCTTTGTATCTTCCTGCATTGTCATACCCATCAGCATGATCGCGCTTGCGCGCCCGTTCAAGCCTAAGCCGCAGGTAGGCGAATTCTAAAGCGGGCACCGATGATGTGGCCGTCACTACCGCGGCGGTTGATAGCAAGGATTTCGCCTTCGTGGGCATCGATAATTTGTTTTGAAATCGATAGGCCGAGACCGGAATGGGTACCGAATTTTTCGCCTTCGGGGCGCGAGGTATAGAATCGATCAAAAATCGCCGCTTCTTTGCCGTCAGGAATGCCGGGCCCGTCGTCATCGATGGTTGCCGTCAACCAGCCGTTTTCGCGATCCAATGAAATGCGGATACTACCACCCTCGGGCGAGAACGTCTCGGCATTCGACATTAGATTTCGGAACACCTGTACCAGACGGTCTTCGATCCCGTCGACGATCATGTGCTCATTGCTGACCAACTCCAACTTCACCGGCACTCGGCGGTCGTCACCGGCATTGTGCATGTCGACGACCGCATGCAACATCGCGGCGATGTCGACCGGTGCGAATTCCGCACGGCTCAGTTCGGCATCCAATCGCGACGCGTTGGAGATATCGCTGATTAAGCGGTCCAGCCTGGCAACATCATCCAAAATAATCGCCATCAGGCGCTGACGCTGCGTCGGGTCTTCGATGCGACCCGCAGTCTCAACAGCAGAGCGAAGCGAAGTCAGCGGATTCTTGATTTCATGTGCGACATCGGCAGCGAAACTTTCGATCGCATCCATGCGCAGCCACAATGCCTCGGTCATTGCTTTGAGGCTGTCAGCGAGGTCACTGATTTCATCGTTGCGGTCGGTCAGGCCCGGCATCGCTTCGCGGGCACCGCGATCATGGCGAATTTGCTCGGCTGCCAAGGCCAGGCGCCGGATCGGCCTGGCAATCGTGCCCGCCAAATACAGCGACAACAAAATCGTCACGCTGAGCGCCACCCCGACGATTTTTAGAATATCCAAGCGCACGTCATATAGCGCTTTTTCGATCAGCGCGCCGTCGGTCGACAGCATCACAACGCCGAGCACTTGCTTGTAACGCTGCACCGGCACAGCCGCCGTCAGAACCAACCCTTCGCGGCCAAACCGACGGGCCGCGACCGCCGTATCCCCCGTCAAAGCGGCTTGAGTTTCCGGATAATCAGATGCGGTTTGCAGCGGATTTTCGTGATAGCGCGGCAGCGGCCCCTCGCCCCGCACGGCACGCGCCAATCGATCATAAGCGGCAAGTACATCATCAAGCGTATCGCTGCTTTCTTCAGGGGGCGGCAGGACTTCGATCTGCACAGCGCTACCGGCACCGCCGAGCCTGCGGGAATCGACAATCATTGTGCCGTCCGCGCGAAACAGCCGGGCGCGTGTATTGGTGATCTGCACCAAGCGCCGGGTGATTTGATGGGCCGTATCGGAAACCAAATACTGCGCGTCCGGCGCTTCCGAGATCACCGCCCCTTCACCCAACGCCGCCGCAATCATTTCGGCCTGCACCTGCAACCCGGCCAATTCGTTGGTGATCAGCGAGCGACGGTATTCACCCAAATACAAAAGCCCGGCCACAAGGGTGCCGATGGCCACCAAATTGACGGTAAGAATACGCCGGGTCAGCGGCGAGATCAGACGTTTCGGAGCCGCGCTTCGGGATGGCGCACGCCCATCATTTTCCGCTGCCATGTGCTCAACGGTGTCCCGGTCATTCCCCCGTTGCCCCCCCTGCTGCATTCATCCCCCCACTAAAAGGCTAAGCTTTGTAGCGGTAGCCGACACCGTACAGGGTTTCAATCTCGGAGAATGTCGGATCGACATGGCGAAACTTGCGACGTAGTCGTTTGATGTGACTGTCGATGGTCCGGTCTTCGACGTAGATATTTTCGCCATATGCCGCATCGATCAACTGATCACGGTTTTTAACATGACCAGGGCGGCGCGCTAAGACCTCGACCAGCAAGAACTCGGTCACCGTCAGCGTGACCTCCTGGCCCTTCCACGTGCAAAGATGCCGTTCGGGATCAAGCACGAGATCGCCGCGCTTTATTGCATTCGCGCCCTCGTCCGCCGGGGCGTCCGGCTGGGCGACATCGCGACGACGCAAGATAGCACGGATGCGCTCAATCAATAGGCGCTGCGAGAACGGCTTGGTGATATAATCGTCGGCTCCCATGCGGAAACCTAGGATCTCATCAACCTCATCGTCTTTCGAGGTCAAGAAAATCACCGGTAGGCGGTCTTTTTTACGAATCTCGCCCAGCAGTTCCATGCCATCCATCTTCGGCATTTTGATGTCGAGAACGGCGAGGTCGACCGGATGCCGACCGATCCCACTCAACGCGGCGACACCGTCGGCATAGGTATCGACGTCATAGCCCTCGGCCTCCAGAGCCATCGACACGGATGTCAGGATGTTCTGGTCATCGTCGACCAAAGCGATTTTCTGATGCATGGATTTTTTTCCGCTCATTGCTTCAACAATACCACGCTGTTCCTAAACCCCGATTATGGCTGAATTATACTTCAAATAAGGCAAAATATGGCGATCACAATGCAGTCATGCCGAATAAGGAGTCTGGAATCCGATATACCGACACTCTATGTTGCCTGTTGCAAACACCATGAAGCCTCAACAACGAGGCCCCGCATCGATCCGGAGGGACCATGATCAGAACAACCATCGCCGGCAGTCTGCCGAAACCCGCCTGGCTCGCGGAACCTGAGAAATTGTGGGCGCCGTGGCGCGTCGCCGACGAAAACCTGTTTGAAGGTCAGTCCGATGCCGCCTTGGCATGGATCAAATGCCAAGAAGACGCCGGCATCACCATCGTCAGCGACGGCGAGCAGTTCCGTAAGCATTTTGTGCACGGCTTCTTAGAGCGCGTCGAGGGGATCGACTGGAACAAAATGACCACCATGGGCATCCGCAACGACCGTTATGATGCGGACGTGCCGACCGTGGTCGGTGAAGTAAAACGGATGGGCTCGGTTCATGGGGCCAGCGCCAAGTTCTGTGTCGAGCACACGTCGAACCCTTACAAATTCACACTGCCCGGGCCGATGACCATTTGCGATACCATCGCCAACGGCTTTTATGATACCCGCCCCGACATGGCGATGGCATTTGCCAAGCTGCTCAACGATGAAGCCAAAGAATTGGAGGCGCTCGGCGTCTCGGTCATACAGTTTGATGAGCCGGCGTTCAACGCGTTCACCCAAGAAGCCGTCGAATGGGGCATTGATGCCTTGGACGTGGCGTTGGACGGTCTGAAATGCACGACCGCTGTGCATATTTGCTACGGCTATGGCATTCAGCAAAACATCGACTGGAAAGAAACACTGGGCGATGAGTGGCGCCAATACGAAGAATTCTTCCCGGCCCTGAACAGAAGCATCGTCAACCAAGTGTCGTTGGAATGCGCCGACAGCCATGTGCCGCTATCGGTGATGTCGCTGCTGCCCGACAAAGAAATGCTGGTCGGCGCGATCAATGTTGCAACCGAGGAAATCGAGACCCCGGAAAAGGTTGCCGCCACCCTGAAGGCCGCCTCTAAATTTGTTGATCCGTCACGCATCATCGCGTGCACCAACTGCGGTATGGCACCGCTGCCGCGTCACGTGGCCGAGGGCAAGCTGCAAGCCTTGGGGGCAGGTGCCAAGCTGTTTGAAGCGTCGATCAGCAGATAAGCACGATACATTAGCCTCGCGCCGTCGTCTTTTTGCGGCGGCGTGAGAGCGTGTTCAGCACTTCGACAAATCCCGAGAACGCCATCGCCGCATAAATATAGCCTTTCGGCACATGGAACCCGAACCCGTCGGCGATCAACGTCGTGCCGATCAACAACAGAAAACCGAGCGCCAGCATAACCACCGTCGGGTTTCTGTGGATTAATTCGGACAACGGGTCGGCCGCCAGGAGCATCGCCAACACGGCGACGATCACCGCAATCATCATCACCGGCAGATGATCGGTCATACCCACTGCGGTGATGATGCTGTCCAACGAAAACACGAGATCCAAAACCAAAATCTGAACGATCACCGTGCCGAAGGCCATGCCTACCTTGGTCTTGTCCAAGGTGTCGTCTTCCTCATCAGGGTCCACGTTGTTGTGGATTTCGTGAGTCGCCTTCCAAACCAAAAACAGACCGCCCGCAATCAGCACCATATCGCGCCAGGAAAACACCTCATCCAAAATCGTGAACACAGGCGCGGTTAAGCCGACGATGAAACTGATCGTTCCCAACAGCGCCAAGCGCGTCACCAGTGCGAACCCGATGCCGACCTTGCGCGCTTTTGAGCGCTGCGATTCCGGCAATTTATTAGTTAAGATTGATATGAACACCAGATTGTCGATTCCGAGCACGACCTCCATTACGATCAAGGTTGCCAACGCAATCCATACGGTCGGGTCGGCGGCGAGCATCAGAAATTGGTCCATAGGTCCCTCAATGTTTGATATGTGTGGCAAAGCGCGCTCGCTATCGTACACATTACGTCACCGTCGAGCACGGCCGACGCTTGACGAAGGAGGATTCGCTTCTCAACATTCGTCAACGAACATCAATCGCGCGGAGGACTCCGATGACGGAACGGCGCAATCAAGATATGGCGAGACTTTTGGTCCGGCGGCGCGGCGTCGGGATGCTGGCGACCGCAATGGCCGATAGCGGCGCGCCATATGCTTCGATGGTGACGTATGCCTGCGACCATCAAAGCCAGCCGGTATTTTTGTTCTCGACCCTGTCCGATCACACGCAAAACATCAAAGCTGACAAGCGTGTCTCATTGCTGGTCGAAGACGCCACACAACGACGCAATCCGCAGACAGGACCGAGGGTTTCACTCTTGGGCACCATAAAAAAGGATACATCCCCGGACGTCCGCGCCCGATTTCTGGCCCGACATCCCGATGCAGCGCTTTATGCCGATTTCGGCGACTTCGCATTCTACCGCATGAAGGTAGAGCGCGCACATTATGTCGGCGGCTTTGCCCGCGCGATCTGGTTTGATGCGAAACAGATTTTGAGCCCAGCGTCAGCAGCCAAAATCATCTGCGATATGGAGCACGGAATCGTCGAACACATGAACCACGATCACGTCGACGCCATCCGTGCGTATGCCCATGCTTTTGCCAAACGACGCCCAGGGCCTTGGCAGATGACCGGATGCGATACCGACGGCATCGATTTGCGCGCTGATGGTCGCTATGCCCGCGTCGACTTTCATAAACCTGTAACAGATTCAAATACCTGCCGCAAAATGCTCATCGAAATGGCGCACGCCGCACGCGCATAAAATATCTGAATATTATAAAAAATGCTGCATGTGCGTTCTCAAAATCGCTAAAATACCAAGGAAATCCGCCCGTTTCGCTTGTTTTGCCGATTTTCATTGTCTATCGTCCATGCCCTTGGTGAGGAAACACGCGGCGCCAAAGGCAGCCGCCGGGATTGGAGCAAAAAAACGGTGCAAAACATCGGTCATAAAATCAGCCGGAACGGGCTAGACCAACACGGTCTTAGCAACATCCAAAACGCATTTTGGAATCTCTCGGCGCCTCGGTTGTACGAAGAAGCCACCCGGCGCGGCGAAGCGCAGTTGGGTCAAGGCGGCTCATTGGTCGCGGTCACCGGCAGCCACACCGGCCGCTCGCCAAATGACCGTTTTGTCGTCAAAGAAGACGAAACCGAAGCCGATATTTGGTGGGGCGACGTCAACCGACCGATGTCGGAAGAAAACTTCGATAAGCTATTGGCAAAAGTCCAAGGACACTTCGATGGCCGCGATGCCTTCGTCCAAGACTGCTACGCCGGTGCTGATGAGACGCATCGCTTGGCGGTTCGGGTTGTGACCGAGAACGCATGGCACAACCTGTTTGCCCGCAACATGTTCATTCAGCCCGCAGATAGCGCGCTTGAAGATTTCCAGCCGCAGTTTACCGTTTTGCAGGCACCCAGCGTCGCCGCCGACCCAGCCAGCGATGGCACCACGTCCGAGACGTTCATCGTCTTGAACCTAAAGCGACGCATGGTGATCATCGGCGGCAGCGCTTACGCCGGCGAAATCAAAAAATCCGTATTCTCAGTGATGAACTTCCTGATGCCGGCCAAAGGCGTGCTGCCGATGCATTGCTCGGCCAACATTGGGCCCAAAGGCGATACCGCGATCTTCTTCGGTCTTTCCGGCACCGGCAAAACCACGCTGTCCGCCGACAGTTCCCGCACCCTCATCGGTGATGACGAACACGGCTGGAGCGATCAAGGCGTATTCAACTTTGAAGGCGGCTGCTATGCGAAGTCGATCAACCTGACCGCCGAGACCGAGCCGGAAATCTTTGCCGCCGCTTCCACCTTCGGCACCATTGTCGAAAACGTGGCGATGGACGAAAACACCCGTGTCTTTGATTTCTTCGACTCCACGTTGACCGAGAACGGGCGGTTGTCTTACGACATCTCGCAAATTCCGAATGCGTCGATGGAAGGCCAAGGCGGCCTACCGCAGAACATCGTCATGTTGACGTGCGATGCGTTTGGCGTGTTGCCTCCCATCAGCCAGTTGACGCCGGAACAAGCGATGTACCACTTCTTGTCCGGCTACACCGCTAAGGTTGCCGGGACTGAGCGGGGGCTGAAAGAGCCTGCCGCAACGTTCTCCACCTGCTTCGGCGCGCCGTTCATGCCGCGCCACCCAACCGTCTATGCCGAGCTTCTGCGCGATAAAATGGCCGCGCAAAACGCCAAGTGCTGGCTGGTCAACACCGGCTGGTCGGGTGGTGGCTATGGCGTCGGCGATCGCATGAAGATCGCCTACACCCGCGCCATGTTGAACGCGGCATTAGATGGCCGCCTTGAAAAGGTTGTATTCGTCGAAGACACGAACTTTGGCGTGCTGGTCCCACAAAGCTGCCCAGATGTGCCAAGTGACGTGCTGAATCCGAAAAACACATGGTCGGATAAGGACGCGTATGACCGCCAGGCCGCTGATCTGCGCCAACGCTTCGAAAAGAACTTCGTTCAGTTCGAACAACACGTGGATGCCAATGTCAAAGCAGCGGCAATTCGCGCCGCCGCGTAAATTCACGCACGGCGAAGCTTAAAGGCCGGCCTCATCAATCTGATGGGGCCGGTTTTTGACTTATATCGCTTTTAATACCGCTATTTGGTCGGCTCAGCATTGAATCCGCTCCGAGGGTATGGGATCGTTTGTGCAACAAGCGCTCATAATCCAGGAGATGTCTGAATGGCCAAGATCAACATCCAATTTACGCTGTTTTCAGCCTTTTACTCGCCATTGATCTCGACCATGTCCGGCGGCTTTCTAAAAGCCGAAGGGCTGGAGCCTGAATGGTCAATTTCACCGCCGGGTAAATCGGCAATCGAAGCACTGGTCGACGGCTCGGCCCACGTGGTGCAGTCCGCGCTCAGCCAAGGCTTTAATGCGCTTAAAGAAGGCCGCACACCGCCCGTTGTGCATTTCGCACAAATCAACGAAATGGATGGCTTTTTTATTACCGGTCGAGAAACGGACCCGGACTTCAGCTGGAAAAAACTCGAGGGTGCCGAAGTCGTGATGTTCAAGGGTGGCCAGCCGAACGCCATGTTCCGTTATGCATGTCACAAAGCGGGCATTGATTACGACAAAATTATCCCGGTCACGCCGGGTGGTGCGGCCGACATCGACAAGGCATTCCGCGATGGGCACGGTGCATACGTGCAACAACAAGGCCCGTTTCCGCAGCAACTCGAAGCCGACGGTGTTGGCCATGTGGTGGCCCAAGTGGGGCCGCAAATCGGCCCCTGCGGCTTTTCCAGTTTGGCGTCCACCCGCGAATGGCTGGAAACGGATATGGCCAAAGCATTCATGCGCGCCTACACGAAAACGCGCAAATACATGAACGAAACGCCCGCTGCCGAAATCGCCAAAGCGGAAAAGCCGTATTTCCCGGACATCGACGAAGCGGTGCTGGCGGATTGTATCGGTACTTATCAGAAACTCGGCTGTTGGACGCCGCATACGGAAATTACGCGCCCGGCATATGACGTCATATTGGATGTTTTCCAACACGCGGGCACAATTACCGAACGTTATGACTACGACCTGATCTGCACCTCACCACCGGCGCTCAATTAGTTGACTGATCAGGTGCGCCATTTCATGGGTGGGCGGGAATCTCACGACTTGGCCCGGCTTCGGGACACGGCTATCATCACCCAGCTTGAGGGAGGATAGGATGTTCTGTCACGTACTGGCTGAACAGGGAGAGCGCGTCTGGCTCGTCTTTCGCCGTCCTGCGACGGAGGAAAACGGCGCGCGTTTTGTGAGCCATTACGTGATCTGTGCAGGTGATGAGGCGGTGCTGATTGATCCCGGCGGTCCCGCCGATTTCGGCCCCTTATTGGCTGCTGTATCCGACAAAATCGATATCCAAAAAATCACCACGGTCATCGTTTCCCGAGGCGCGGCGCAGATCGCAGGTTCGCTGGGAATGTGGGCCGAAGTGCTTGGGCATGAAACGCCCATCTATGCCGATGACATGCTGCTGCCCGACCTTTTGCACATTGACCCAGACCTGAACATACAAGGTGTCGGCGAAAACGGCGCTGAGGTAAGCTTGGCAGATGGCGCCGGCCTGCACATCCTTCCGGCACCTTATTTGCCGACGGCGTCAGCCGTCTCCGTTTATGACCCAACAACGCGCATCCTGTATACAGGTGATATTGGCACTGTTGAAGGTCCTTGGGCCGACGACGCGACGCCGTTTTCCGCACAGTTTTCTCTGGTCAGCCACGCGATGAATGCGTTTCACCAATCTTGGTTCGCGTCGGGTTCTGCACGCGATGATTGGCTCGCCCGGATCGAAGGCCTTAGTGTCGATATTATTGCGCCACGCGCAGGCCCCTGCTTCCAAGGCAAAGACGTTTTGCACTTTATCCGTTGGCTGGCCACCATGGATGTTGGCGTGCTGGTCGAAAACCGCGAACCGTCTTTCCTGGCAAACGACGCCTATGCGCCGGACCGTCTGCAGACCGACGAAGATGTCTTTCGAACACCGGTCGCCGAAACCCCGGGTATGACGGATGCCATTGAACCTGTTGCCGCACACGAAGGCGGTGATACGGATGACGATGAGTACGTCTTCGAATTTGACGATGACGACAGCGACGACGAGTACAAACCGTTATCCGCAGAAGACATCATCGCCGGCTATGCCGATGATGATGACGATGACGAGATTTCCAAGCTTGTCGATGCATTGGACGACGACGAGGTGCCATCGATCGACGCCGACGGTGATGTGCAAGATGACGAAGATGATGATGATGATGCGTTCGACATTGTCTACATCGATGAGGACGGCAACGAGATTGATCCGAGCGAAGTCGATGAAGACGAAATCTTCGAAGAAGAAGAGATGCTCGAAGGCAATGACGAGCAGCGGCTCGAATTCCCGCCTGGCCAAATGTTCAGACTCATAACACGGAGTGACTTTGACGGCCTGGTGTGTGCCGTACTGTTGGAAGAATTGGACCTGATCAACGACATTTTGTTCGTGCATCCCAACCAAATGCAAGAAGGCGAGATCGAGGTGTCGATGACCGACATTTCCACCAACCTGCCTTATACGCCTGGCATCTTTGCTGCCTTTGATCACCACTTGTCGGAAATCAAACGGCTCGGCAAGCATTACGACAACCACATTATCGACCCGCGCGCGCCCAGTGCGGCCAGGGTCGTTTACAGCTATTTCGGCGGCGAAAAGCGCTTCCCCGATATCTCGGTCGAAATGATGGACGCCGTTGATAAAGGTGACGCCGCGCAGTTCGTTATCGACGAAGTGATCGATGCCGATGGATGGCCGTTGCTTAACTTCATCATGGATTCACGCACGGGTCTCGGGCGCTATCGTGGCTTTCGTGTGCCGAACTATGAATTGATGATGTCGCTGATTGATTATTGCCGACGTTATTCCATTGAAGAAATTCTCGAACATCCCGACGTCAAAGAACGCGTCGAATTGTACCGCGAACACGAAGCCCCGGCGCGCGAGCAAATCAAACGCTGCACGCAGGTGTATGGCAATCTGGCGGTCGTCGACTATCGCCATGAAGAAACGATATATGTCACCAACCGCTTTATGGTTTATGCGATGTTCCCGGACTGCAATATCTCGATGCACGTGCTTTGGGGACGTGCAAAACAGAACACGGTGTTTGCCGTCGGCAAATCGATCTTCAACCGCACATCCAATACCAACATCGGCGAATTGATGCTGACCTATGGTGGCGGCGGACATCGCAACGCCGGCACCTGCCAAGCCGACAACGCCCTGTCCGACGTGGTGAAGGACGCGCTTATTCAGCGGATCAACGCGGACGGCTAAGCCGCCAAATCTTCACCGTTTATTGCACGCTCCAACAACGCCAAAGATTCATCCATCCCGTAAAGCGCCATGAACGAGCCCATCCGCGGGCCTTGGCTTTGGCCAAGCAGAATTTCATAGAGCGCCTTAAACCAATCTTTCTGATCAGCGAAGTTTTCGCGTTTACCGACTTCATAGACCTGGGTCTGAATCTCTTCGGCGTCCGCATCTTTGGGAAGCGCTTTAAGCCGATCGGCGAGGTCGATCAACGCATCGCGCTCGGCATCGCTGGCCTTGCGATAGGATTTCGCCGGACGAACGAAGTCTTGATAATAATTGATGGCGTATTCGACCAAACGATCCAACATCGGCGCGGTTTCAGGCGCTGCATCCGGGCGGTAGCGCGAGATGAAATGCCACAGCACGGCCTTGTCTTCGGAATGGCAGACGTTGGCAAGGTTCAGCAAAATGTTGAACGACAAGTGCGCACGCTCGGTCGGCGGATTGCCCATGTGGATAAACCAGACCGGATTATCGATCTGCTTTTTCGGCTCCTGCGTCTCAAACGCTTCAAGCATGCGTGTATATTCGTCAACCTGGCGCGGGATCACGTCGAAATACAACCGCTTTGCCGCCTTCGGCTTTTGATACATGAAATACGCCAAGCTTTCCGGCGGGGCATAACGCAACCATTCGTCGACCGTCAGGCCATTGCCTCGGGACTTGGAAATTTTCTCGCCGTTTTCATCCAAGAAAAGCTCGTATGAGAAGCCGGCCGGCGGCTTGCCGCCCAGAATACGACAAATCTTTCCAGACAGATTGACACTCTCAATCAGATCTTTACCGGACATTTCGTAGTCGACATTCAGCGCCGTCCAGCGCATCGCCCAATCGGCCTTCCACTGCAGTTTGCAATGACCGCCGGTGACCGGCACTTCGGTTTTGCTGCCGTCGTCTTCTTGATAAACGATGGTGCCGGCCGACACATTGCGCTCGATCACGGGGACTTGCAGCACCACACCGGTTTTTGCACAAATCGGCAAGAACGGTGAGTACGTACGCCGACGCTCTTCGCCCAACGTCGGCAATACCACATTGATCACCTCATCGTAGCGTTCCAACAGAGTCATCAAAGTGGCATCGAAAGCACCGGCTTTATAGCGCTCGGTCGAGCTCACGAACTCATATTCAAACCCAAATGCATCCAAGAAAGCTTTCAGGCGTGCATTGTTGTGCTCACCAAAACTTGGGTGTGTGCCGAACGGGTCCGGGATCGACGTCAACGGTTTGCCCAAATGACCTGCGATCACCTCTTTGTTCGGCACGTTGTCCGGCACCTTACGAAGACCGTCCATGTCATCTGAAAATGCAAACAGCTTCGTCGGAATGTCCGACAACTGATGAAATGCATGTCGCACCCACGACGTGCGCGCAACCTCGCCAAAGGTACCAATATGCGGCAGCCCCGATGGCCCATAGCCGGTCTCGAACAACACATAGCCCTTTTCCGGCGTCTTGCCGTTGAGGCGCTTCAAGATTTGTCGCGCCTCGGCAAATGGCCACGCGTTTGACTGTTCTGCGAATTCGCGGACGTCGCTCATCAGAGGTTCCTTTTGGATGTCTTACGGGCCGGAAACTACGGCGCAGCGGCGATTTAATCAAGGTGGGGCGTCGATGCTTTGGACACCCTACCCCCGCACTTGCACATCGGGATTGATCACGTTGATCGGCGTGCCAGCGTCAAACTGGACGATCTGCTCAAAAATATCCGCAAATTGAATTTCGTATTCCTCCTCGGTGACATAGCCGATATGCGGTGTCGCCACCACATTCGGCATATTCAATAACGGATGCGCGGTATCGGTGACGGGCTCAGACTCGTAAACATCGACTGCCACCATGCCCGGGCGTCCGGCCTTTAGCGCATTGACCAAAGCGTCCGGCTCGACCAAAGGTGCGCGACTGGTGTTGACCAAAAGCGCGCTCGGCTTCATCAGCGCCAAGTCAGCCGCCGTGATAATGCCTCTGGTCGCCGGATACAGGCGCACGTGCAATGAAATAATATCGGCGCCCGCAAAAAATGCGTCTCGGCTTTCCGGCACATGCAGGCTGGCGGTGCGGGCACGCGTCAACGATCCTTCACCACCCCAGACCGAAATCTTCATCCCGAACGCTTGGCCAAGCTCGGCGACCGCGCTACCGATCCGTCCGTACCCATATATGCCGAGGGTCTTGCCGCGCACCGAGCGACCAACGCCCATCTGCCAGTTGCCGGACTGCAAACTCGCCATCTGTTGCGGAACCTGTCGCATGGCGGCCAAAATCAGGCCCCATGTTAGCTCGACGGTTGCGAACGAAGGGGTGTCTTTGTGTTGGTTAGAGCACAACATCACGCCCAATCGCGTGCAAGCGTCGACATCAATATGCGGATACACGCTGCGCTGACTGATCAGTCGCAGATTCGGCAAACGCTCCAGCAGATCGCGGCGGATCGCGGTACGTTCGCGAAACAATACCAGCGCCTCGGCGTCCGCCAGACGCTCGGCCAGGGCATCGGTGTCTTGAACATGGTCGTTCCAGATCGTTACGTCGTGGTCTGAAATCTTTTGAAATGACGGCAGGCCGCGCAATGTGTCGAACCAATCATCAAGTATATGAATTTTCATATGGCACCTCTTTAAGTTCTCCAAAAATCCGGGTCAAAGGCGACCAGTAAGGCCAGCACTTCCAAGCGTCCAGCTAACATCGCCAACGTCAAAAGCCATTTCGCCGCATCAGGAAGGGTCGAAAAATTTCCCGCAGGGCCGACGATCGGGCCCAAACCGGGACCCACGTTGGTGATTGCTGTCACGCTTGCGGAATAGGCCGTTACAATACCCAACCCCATAAACGTCAACGCCAAGGTGAACACGGTGATCGTTGCGATAAATACCGCCAAGAAAGCCAACACCGACGTCGGAACATCGTTCGGCAGCAAGCGCCCGTTATAGCGTAGCGGCACCACGCGGTTCGGACTGAACAGGCGCTTTACATGCGCGCGCGCAACCGCCCATAAAATTTGATGGCGATAAATTTTAATGGCGCCGGACGTTGAGCCCGAGCATCCGCCAATGAACATCAATACCAAGAACATTCCCACCGCACCGGACCCCCAGGCGGTATAGTCATCCGACGCAAAACCCGTCGTCGTCACGATCGAGACCACATTGAATGACGTCAGGGTCAGCGCATGACCGAAATCAATCTCGCGTTGGGTCATCAACCATATGGCCATGGCAACGCTGACGATCACCAACAATCCAATGAACCCTTTCACCTGTTGATCCGAAATCAACGCGCGCGCATCGCCGCGCATGGTTTTGATATAAAGTAAGAACGGTATTGCACCTGCGACCATGAAGATAATTGCGACCCAATGCAGGCGAAGGTCGGCAAAATACCCGAACGACGAATCATGGGTTGAATACCCACCGGTAGATAACGTCGTCATGGCATGGGTCAGCGCATCAAACGAGGTCATGCCGAACATCTGATAAAGTACGAAACAGATCACTGTGAGGCCTGCATAAATTGCGAACAGCGCCAGCACGGTGCGTACAGCGTTGAAGATTTTCTCTTCGGAAATATCTGAGCTTTCGATCTTAAATATCTGCATGCCGCCGACACGCAACAACGGCAAAATCAAGATCGCAATGGCCAGCACGCCCAACCCGCCGACCCACTGCAAGATCGCCCGCCACAGTAAGATGCCCGGCGGCAATTGATCCAAATTGACCAGGACCGTGGAGCCCGTGGTGGTGATCGCCGACATGGACTCGAAAACCGCGTCAGCGAATCCGATACCAACGTGAAGAAATGGAATCGCCGACAACACGCAAACCACGACCCACCCCATCATCGTCACCAAAAACGCTTGGCGGATATCGATCTGGATGGGCCCTTTGGTTTTGGTGGCGAGCACACCGACCAGTCCAAGAAAACCAGCGATGGCCCCTGCGGCGGCGAAGGCTTCCCACTCAGGATTGCCGTATAGGCGGTCTATCACCGCCGGCAAGCAGAGGATCATCGCTAACGCACAGGCAATCCAACCGAGAATATGTACAACGGGGCGGACGTTGAGCATGAACGGAGCCTAGGCTCTTGAGATGGACGATTCCGGCATAGTGGAGCGGTTAGCCGCCTAGAATGCAAGACTCAGCGCACGCAGGTCGCTTGATCGCACCAGATAATCTGCGCGTAATGACGCACAGACATTTTTCGGCATCAACCGAGATGAGTAGGAGAATATCCATGAGCATTGCGCGTATCGATTCCGGTGATATTTTGAGCCAAGTGGTCATTCACGACGGCATTGCCTACGTCTGCGGCCAAACCGCCGGTGATCGCAGTGCAGACATCAAAGGTCAAACCGCAGAAGTGTTGGCCAAAATCGATGACCGGCTAGCGCGCGCAGGGACCGATAAATCAAAGCTTCTGATGGTCAATATTTATCTGGCCGATATGTCGCAAAAGGCCGAGATGAATGACGTGTGGCGCGATTGGCTCGGCGATTTAGCGCGCCCATCCAGGGCTTGCGTCGGCACCCCGCTGGCGAGCGCCGACACGTTGGTCGAAATCGTCGTCACAGCTGCCGTATAGATCACCGTGGCAATCCCAGTCGACCCCACAACATCCCCGCCGAACAATGCGTTCAGAGGCATTGCGTTCATGTTGGGCGCGACGCTTTTGGCGGCGGTGATGAACTCTGTCGCACGCCATGTGATGGAGACAGTCGAGCCGGTCCAGCTGGTATTTTTTCGTAATCTTTTTGCGTTCTTTTTCATCATCCCAATGTTGTGGCGTGTCGGTCTGGGGCCGCTGAAAACGGAAAGGTTCGGCATGCACCTGGGCCGGGCCGGGTTGAATGTCGTCAACATGATGGTGTGGTTTACGGCGATCAGTCTGGCGCCACTGGCCGAAGTGACTGCGCTTGGATTCTCAGCACCTATTTTTGCAACCATTCTCAGCGTGGTTTTTTTTCGGGAAGTCGTCGGCCTACGGCGGTGGAGTGCGATCATCGTCGGCTTTATCGGCACCATGGTTATATTGCAGCCGGGCTTCGATACGGTGACCGTAGGACATGGGCTTACCCTGACGGCTGCCGTGATGTGGGCCGGCGTTTTGTTGATCATAAAATCGCTGAGCCGCACCGAGTCCAGCATTACGATCGTTGCTTATATGTCGATCCTGATGACTCCGATGTCGCTAATCCCGGCACTTTTTGTCTGGGTGTGGCCGACATGGACGGAGCTTGCCTGGCTCGCCTTGATCGGCGTCTGCGGCGGGGCCGCACAGTATCTGTTAGCGCAGGCGTTTCACGAGGCTGACATCAGTGTCGTCATGCCGTTTGATTTTGCGAAATTGGTCTGGATTGCACTGATCGCCTATATCGCGTTCGCTGAGGTGCCAACGTGGACAACATGGCTTGGGGGCGCGATCATTTTTGCCAGCGGCGTTTATATTGCACGGCGCGAGGCGATCAAAAACCGCGAACGTCGTGCCAAGATTATTCCGCCGGCGACAACCTGAGCACGCGCCCCGCATCCTGATCGATCAGCAGATATAGATATCCGTCCGGCCCAGCAACGACTGCACGGATTCGCTTGCCCAATCCTTCAAGCAGCCGCTCTTCTGCGACCACCCGTTCGCCATCGAGTTCCAACCGTACCAGCAACCGATACTTTAAGGCGCCGACAAACGCGTTGCCGCGCCATTTTGGGAATTTGTCACCGCCGTAAAACGCCATCCCGCTGGGCGCAATAGACGGATCCCAATAATAAATCGGCTGCTCCATGCCGTCTTGGTGCGTGCCCCCACTGAACGCCGCGCCAGAATAATGGGTGCCATACGAAATCACCGGCCATCCATAGTTTTTGCCGGCAGCAGGAATATTAACTTCGTCACCGCCCCGAGCCCCATGTTCGTTGATCCAGAGCTTGCCGCTATCCGGATGGCGCGCTGCCCCCTGCGGATTGCGATGCCCGACCGACCATGTTTCAGGCCGATAGTCGGCACGCCCGACAAACGGATTATCTTTTGGGATGCGACCGTCTTTGTGGATACGAATAATCTGACCGCGATTGATGGAAAAATCCTGGGTTCGGTCTCGTTCGCCGCGTTCACCGACGGTAATAAACAAAAATTCACCGTCATCAGAAAACACGAGGCGAGACCCAAAGTGTCTGCCGCCCTCGGACTTTGGCTGTTGTCGAAACAGGACTTGGAGATCGCGGAGCGAGTTGGCCGCGCGATCAAGGACGCCACGCGCCACCGCCGTACCGCCACCGCCTGGCCCCGGCTCGGCATACGAAAAATAAATCAGCTTGTTGGTCGCGTAGTCGGGGTCGATCGCGATATCCAACATGCCACCTTGGCCGACGGCAAAGACCACAGGGGTCCCAGCAAGGGGCGGCTGCACGGTGCCATCGGCTTCAACCAAACGAATGGTGCCCGGATCGCGCTCCGTCACCAACATCGCGCCATCCGGAAGGAAGGCGAGGCCCCATGGATGATCAAAACCCTTGGCGACGGTCGTGACCCGAACGTCGTAATGTTCGCTCGGATAGACGGCATCGTATTGGGCAAATGCCGGCGTGGCGGCAAGCAAAATAAAAGCGACGAGTAATATCGGTGTTGCACGCATCATGCGAAACTCCAAATTACCAATTAAATTCATGAGTTATATAGGTGGCGATGTTCCCGGCCCAAACAAGCAACCAAGATTATTGAGAAAGCGTAATCGTGCCGTCGGACGCAATCGGGAAGGACGGGTTCCAGGCGACCGCCCAAAGATGACCGTCCGGGTCCGCGAAATAGCCTGAATAACCGCCCCAAAACACATTCTCAGCGGCCTTGACGAGCGAACCGCCGGCCGCCACGGCCTCGGCAAGCACCGCATCAACTTCGGCTTTGTCGCGGCCATTGTACGCCAGCGCGATACCGGAAAAGCCAGAAGTAGAATCGGGCACGCCGGCATCGGCGGCAAGCGCGGCACGCCCGTAAAGCCCGAGGATCATGCCACCGGCCTGAAAAAACGTGACATCACTGTTGGATTGGCGGTCTGGCTGCCAGCCTAGGTTTTCATAGAATGCTCGGCTTTTCGCCATGTCGGCGACGCCGAGGGTAATCAAACTGATGCGGGGTTCCACTGCATCACCCGCACTTGGAATGACCGCACGATGTACAGGTATCACAGCCTTCTTGGCGGATCAGCGCAGGCTGCCCGCATTTCGGGCATTGGCGGAGTGAACGCGCCGGCGTTGTGCCGTCGCCGACCGCCGATGCGATGGGTTGCGTCTGACGATTACCGCCGCCGTCGACCTGACCCGGATTAGGAATAAACCCAGTGTCGATCATATGATTTTCAATGACGCTCCCGATTGCCGCCAACAGTGACGGCACATATTTGCCGCCGACCCAATAGCCGCCACGCGGATCAAACACCGCTTTCAATTCTTCGACCACGAACGAAACGTCACCGCCGCGCCGGAACACGGCCGAGATCATCCGCGTCAGCGCCACCGTCCAGGCATAATGCTCGGTATTCTTGGAGTTGATAAAAATCTCGAACGGGCGCCTGCGACCCTGGTCGTCGATGATGTCGTTGAGCGTGATGTACAGCGCGTGATCGCTTTCCGGCCAACGCACCTTATAGGTCTTGCCCGGCAATTCGCCCGGTCGATCAAGCGGCTGGAACATCCGCACGACGGAGCCGGAGTCCCCTTCGTCCTTCGGCAATACCACCTTAACCGGCGCTTCGAGCGGCAACTCGGGCTCGCTTTCGGTCTGCTTCTTCTTATCGTTCGCGCTCAAACTGAGGACCGAGCCGGTCACATCGTTCGGGCGATACGTGGTGCAGCCTTTGCAGCCAAGCTCATACGCCTGCATATAAATATCTTTGAAAACCTCGAACGAGGTGTCTTCGGGCACGTTGATGGTTTTTGAGATCGAGCTGTCGATGAACTGCTGTACGGTCGACTGCATCACCAAATGATCTTCGGGCGATAACGACTGCGCATCGACAAAGGCGTTGGTCAGCGGCGTATCGGCACCTTTAAGGCGCTTATAGAGGCGGAACGCATAGTCGGAGACTTCCTCTTCGCGGCGCGATCCGTCCGGCATCAGCACTTGGCGGCGATAGGTGAAGCTGAACACCGGCTCAAGCCCCGACGATACGTTGTCGGCGAACAACGAAATCGTGCCGGTCGGTGCGACCGAGGTCAGCAGTGCGTTACGGATACCGTGTTCGGCAATCGCATCTTTGACGTCCATATCCAAGCCGCCGATGGTTTCGCCGGCCAGATATTGCTCTTTATCGAACAGCGGGAACGCGCCCTTTTCACGGGCAAGTTCGGTCGAGGCCAAATAGGCGGAGCGCTGCATAGCACGCAACCACGTCTGCGTCAGCGCCACGGCATCTGCTGAGCCATAGCGTGCGCCACACATGATTAATGCATCCGCGAGGCCGGTGATACCGAGGCCGATGCGCCGTTTCGCCTTTGCTTCATGGGCTTGCTGCTCCAGCGGGAAGCCAGACACATCAACGACATTGTCCATCATCCGAACCGCGGTCCGGGTCAAATCGTCCAGCTGCGCCATATCGATCTGCGCATTGGCGTCGAACGGGTTTTGTACAAGCCGCGCCAGATTGATCGAGCCCAACAAACACGCACCATACGGCGGCAACGGTTGTTCGCCGCACGGGTTGGTGGCGTGGATGGTTTCGCAATAATGCAGGTTGTTGCGCTTGTTGATGCGGTCGATGAAGATCACGCCCGGCTCGGCATACGCATAGGTCGCGTGCATGATGCCGTTCCATAATTCACGCGCCTTGATGGTACGATAGACCGTGCCGTCGAAAACGAGGTTCCAAGGCGCATCGTCTTTGACCGCCTGCATAAACGGATCGGTGACCAGGACCGATAGATTGAACATACGCAGCCGGCCAGGTTCCCGTTTCGCGTCGATGAACGCCTCGATATCGGGATGGTCGCAACGCAGGGTCGCCATCATCGCACCCCGGCGTGAACCGGCGGACATGATGGTGCGACACATGCTGTCCCAGACATCCATAAACGACAACGGACCGGACGCGTCGGCACCAACACCTTTAACCGGGGCCCCTTTGGGCCGCAACGTTGAAAAATCGTATCCGATCCCGCCGCCTTGCTGCATGGTCAGCGCGGCTTCTTTCAAATGATCGAAGATACCCGCCATATCATCCGGCACGTCGCCCATGACGAAACAGTTAAACAACGTAACCCGGCGTTCCGCACCGGCACCCGACAAAATCCGGCCAGCCGGCAAAAACTTGAAATCGTCCATGGCGTCGAAAAAACGCTCTTCCCACGCCGACGGGTCATTTTCGACCGACGCCAAAGCCTTTGCGACACGCCGCCAAGAATCGCTGACCGCCTTATCGACAGGCTGGCCTTCGGCATTTTTCAGGCGGTATTTCATATCCCAAATCTGTTGGGAGATCGGCGCTATTTCGGTCATACGTATATTCTCGTTTATTCCGGGCGGTTACGGCAGGCATGCATATTTAAAATGGGCAAGCGCGTGCCCGCCCAGACGTATCTGGAAAGCGCGGCCACCAAGCACCTAACCCTCTCATAATATTGCATAACTCTGATTTTTTCAAGAAAATGTTCTTGAAATGTTTCCATGCTTTATACGCAAACTTATCCCCAACAGCGAACGCCAAACGCCCCGCTCAGCAATAGATAAGCGAGTTATCCCCGACTTTCACGGGGTGTGCGTTCAACACTACGCACAGGGGGCTGTGTTTGCTTTTAACCGGCGTTTAATAGCCGTGTTGACGCGGTTTCGATCCGCTCTTCGAGAAGTTCGATAAACGCTTTACGTTCAATACCCGGATAGATCGGATCTTGAACTTCGATGGTGATGGTCCCCGGATAGACCAAAAACTCGCGCCGCCCCCAGTGGGCACCAGAATTGAGCGCGACCGGCACCACCGGCACATTCTCGGGAAGCGTTTTATAGATTGCGGCAACACCTGGATGATAGCGGACCTTCGCGCCCGGTGCCGTACGCGTGCCTTCCGGAAAAATGATGACCTGGCGGCCTCTTTTCAGGCGATCAACACACTTGGTCACCATGCCTTTCAGCGCCTTCGCCCCAGCTTCCCGGTCCACCGAAATCTGATCGGTTTTATCCGCATACCACCCCCAAAATGGGATTTTCAAGAGCTCTTGCTTGAGCACATACTGCGGGTCGTCGACCAACAAAAACATATAAAATGTTTCCCAGATCGACTGGTGTTTGCAGGCGATCAACGCAGGGCCTGCTGGAATTTTTTCACGCCCGACGACCTTCACCCGCATGCCGCCGAAGATATACATGCCGATGACCGCAAGCCGGCACCAAATCCGGATCGCCTGTCGCAAAACAATTCTCGGGAACGGCAGAAAAATCCAGAATCCGAGCAACAGCACAGATATCCACGTGAAAAAGAAGATATGGAATATCAGCGAAAGCAGCCACCTCATGCCGGCTCTCCATTTGCGGTGTAGGCCGCAATCAACATGCCGAGTTTCAGACGCAGCCATGCCAGCACGAACTTGTTGAACTCGCTCGCCAACAGCGCCGTGGTGCCCGGCCACGCCCACCAATTCTCTCGCTTCACGTGGTCAGGAAAAATCGGATTCGGCTCGATATGGATATCGGGCATAGCGTTTTGAAACTCCAACATACTGCGGGGCATATGATAGGCCGCCGTCACAAGACGCAACGAGTGATATCCCTGCGCATGCATCCAAGCCGCCGTCTCGGCAGCGTTTTCAATGGTGTCCACTGCATTCCCGATCGAGATTCGATTTTCAACCTCGCCCGGTCGCTGTTTGTTGATGGCCAATAGTTGGTCAACTTCGATGCCGCGGTATACGCCCGAGACAAACAAATACGCGGCATCGCCCTCCAACAACAAATCTAGGCCGGCCCGCAGCCGACCGCTCCCACCTGTAAGCACGACAATGACGTCGGTACGCTTCTCCGGATCGGCAACGGTCAACGGCACGGTGCCTGCGAACACAAACAAACCGGCACACCACGTGGCGAAAAGCATCAGTGAAAGGGCAAAAAGCGCCTTTACCCATCCAAACCTATTGCCACGGGTACGAGACCGTATCACCGCTCAGAGCATCCGCGCCAGCGAACGCAACACCGTTGCCCGCGCCGTCGCCATCGCCAAAAATGCGACAGCAAGGGGGATCGCAATAAACATCAGCCATTCCACGGGCCCGAAAGCGAGGTTGGGCAGCGCGGCCCCTTCCAGCCCTTCGGCTAAAAATCCGACTGCGGCCAGAGCCGGCAACCCCAATCCCATCCCGATTAAACCGCCTTTAAGGCCCAACAACATCGCACGCCCAGCAAATTGCCCGGCAATGTAGCTGTCCTGAGCGCCGATCAAATGCAGCACCTCAATCGCTTCACGATGCACGGCAAGACCGGTGCGTGTAGTGAAAATAACCGTGCCGGTCGTCGCCAAACAGATGAACAGCAACACCGCCATCGCGATCAACTCTACGGTGCGAATTAATTCTACTAAGCGCTTCAGCCAAACACGATGATCATCGACGGTGGCTTCCGGCACTCGCAACTGCAAGGCTGTGATGAACGCCGTCATATCAAACTGCGCATCTTCATCCAGTCCGACATCAATCAATTTCGGCAACGGAAGGTCTGCGGCAACCGCGCCGTCACCGAGCCAAGGCGCGAGTAAGCTCATCATGCGTTCTTCGGCGATCACCTCGTAACGTTCAATCGCCGATGTGGCAGAGATCACGTTCAAGACTTCTTGTAGATTGCGTTGATCGGTCTCGGGATTTTCAGTCGCTGAAATCTGAACGGTGAGCGTTCCGCCCACGCCTTGATCCCAACGCGCTGCGGTTGCGCCGAGCACCAATATCCCGCCGAGTGCCAGGACCGCTAAAAACACCATGAACGCAATCAGCCAGGGCAGAAAACGGCTGTGTGCATCCGAATCCAGCGGCAGATCGGAACGCTTAATACCAAGCATATTACGTTCCTATAAAAAGTTCTCGATACCGGGCGGATCGGGCGCATCGGCATCATCTGTATCATCGTCGGCCTTACGCCGACGGGCACGTACTTGCGCTGCAACCGATTCGCGCGATTCGCGCCATTCCCGACCGGCAGACCTATTTCCACTGCCGGGCTTGGTGGTCAAACGCCCACTGTCCAAACGTAACACGGGATAGCCAAGTCGATCTACCAACGCCATATTGTGGGTGGCAACAACGATCGTTGTGCCGAGCCGGTTCAGTTCTTCAAACAAATGCATCAAACGTAACGCCATCCGGTCATCGACGTTACCGGTTGGTTCGTCCGCCAGTAAAAGCTTCGGTCGTGCAATCACGGCACGTGCAATCGAGACCCGCTGCTGCTGTCCACCGGACAGCGTTGGCGGGCGCGCCTTCATATGATCTTGCAAGCCGACCCATTCCAACAACTCGCTGACATGGCGATTGATATCCGCTTCCTTGACGCCGGCAACACGCAGCGGCAACGCGACATTATCGAATGTGCTTAAGTGGCTCAAAAGCTTAAACTCTTGAAAAACAACGCCAATCTGACGCCGAAGGGCTGGAAGATCGGCACGCGGCATGGTCGCAATATCGCGCCCAAACAATGAAATCAATCCACGTGACGGTGTCAGCGCCAGATACAACAGCTTCAGCAATGACGATTTACCGGCACCGCTTTCACCAACCAGAAAATGAAACGCGCCGGGTGCCAGTTGGAACGTAATGTCCTGGAGCACCTCAGGGCCAAGCCCATAGCGAAGGCCGACATTTTCAAATCGCGCGATGGTTCCGTCTGACAAGTGAATACCCGCGTTCAGTCTTAAGGTGGGTTCATCGGCGCTCGGGACTCCGATGACTGCCCTTCAAGAACCGACAATGCCACGGTCCGCCCATATGCGTCCAGCGTCGCCGTGAAAATGCTAGATCAGGATACTTCGAAATCCCTGCGCGGCTTGCTTGCGCGCGAAATCACGAACGCCTATAAACGAGGTAGTCCTAATTGGCCGGTTATAGATGTTTATTTCGTGCCCAAATTGCGCAACGCGCTACAATGTGTCTCCCGCACAATTAGGGACCGAGGGCAAATCGGTCAGATGTTCCAATTGCGGGAACAATTGGCATCAAAACTCCGTTGCCAATCCACCGCCCATGCAGCCCCACGGCACGGCGCCGCAACAGTCGGCAATGCCGCAAGGCTATCCTTATCCACCGCAGGGCTATCCGCCTTACCCACCGTATCCGCCGCCGCCCGGCTACCCGCCACCACCGGGCTATCCGCCTCAAGGCTATCCGGTTCCAGGTGCGCAGATGGCTGAGCAAGCTGCACCATCGATGCCCGCACCAGCTCAGCCACCACAGCCTGAGCCTGAGCCAGAGCCAGAGCCAGACAATGTCGAGGAAGATGAAGATTTTCCGGATATGGATAGTCTTATCGCCGGCGTCGAAGATGAGGCCGAAGATGAGGCTGACGAAACGGGTGACGATGAGAACACACTGTCCGACGACGATATCGAAGCCATGTTCGGCGACGATGAAGAACCGGAGCCTCTGGGCTCTCTCGTTGATGATGAAACCGATGATGATGGCGAGGGCCTAGCCCCGGACGACCTGGAAGAGCCCGAACCAATCCCGCAAGTCTTCACTGCCGATGATACTGGCGATGATGACTTTGATGATGATGATGATGATGATGATGAAGACGAGGGAGAAGACGAAAGTCGTGGCTCGATCATCAAAATCATTGCGGCGGTCGTTGTCGCGGTCGTAATCGGTCTCGGCGGCGGCGCTCTGTTCTTGCGCGATACCGTCATCAGCATGATACCCGCGACCGAGGGCATTTATAGCGCAATCGGCTTGGCCGATGATTCGCTTGGCGCCGGCCTATCGATCAAAGACGTCAAAAGCACGCGCGAGAACATTGCCGGCAATGATGCGTTGGTGGTGCGGGGCGTCGTTGCCAATATCTCGGATCGCGAACGCCCGGTACCGGCACTGGAACTGCAGTTGACCGATCTCGAAGGCAATATCGTGCAGACAGCAACCACAGTGCCATTGAAAACGTCGCTTACAACCGGTGATCAGATTGGCTTCAAATTCCAAGTTGATAAGCCGAACAGCTTTGCGCGGCGGATCAAGGTAACATTTCAAGAAGCCAAAGAAGGCGCCGCGCAGTAACGCGTCGCTGCGTTAATGCGATCAAAAAATATCTAGCAATCGATCAATGTAATCGCGTTCCACCGGCGGGCGGGCCCGATCGCCTGATCGACGCCGAAGCTCATCGAGGATTTCGCGCGAGCGACGCAATTCCATACGATCCGGCAGCGTGACGTCGGCTTCTTCAACCGCCGTACCTTGGCCGTTTTCATTTCTGTTCTGACGACCGAACGGATCGAAGCCGCCTTGACCGCCGGGCATTGGCTGATTACCGCGGGCAATCCCCATCTGCGCGCCAAACTGGCGCGCCATGGCCTCGGCCATGCCGTTGGTCGCTTGGCGAAGTTCTTCGAGCGCTTGCGTCTGGTTGCCGGTCGCATCCCGCAGCTCGCCCTTACCCATATTCTTTCCGGCTTGCTCCATCTGTTGATCAGCGCGGCCCAAGTTCTCGGGGATTTGCCCCAAAGCCTCGTCCATCTGCATCATCAATTCGCCTAAACGTTGACGCAGTGCTTGCTGATCAGCAGCAGAAGGTTGGCCCCGCTGCCCTTCCTGCTGCCCTGGCTCCCCTTGCTGGCCCTGCCGTTGGCCTGGTTGCTGGCCCGGCTGTTGACCTTGCTGTTGCTGACCCGGTTGTTGGCCGCCCAATTGCGGGCGTTGCATCGCACCTTGGCGGCGGCTTTCTTGGAATGTTCGGTCGAGCAAGTTTTGCTGGTCTTCGGTCAACGAACGCAGCTGATCCATCATCTTTTTCGCCTGCGCCATGGCCGGATTGCTTTGCTGCATCTTCATGCCCTGACGAAGCTGTTCGAGCATCTGCTGCATCTGCGCCAACATTTGTTCGGCGGCATCGCGGTTGCCGGTATCGGCAAGCTCTTTAATGCGGTCCAGCATTTCCTGGATATCTTGGCTCTGCATCTGCTGCTGACCTGCCATCGGCGGCAGCTGATCCATACCCATTTCTTCGAGCCGTTCGGCCATTGCCTGCATATAGCGGTCCATCGCTTTCTGCAGTTCTTGCATCACCCGATCAAGTTCTTCACCGATGCGGCCTTCGCGGAGTGCCTGCATCGCTTCGTCTTGAAGGCGCATCAAGTCCGCTTCGGCAAGCGCAAATTCACCGTCCTCGATCCTGAGTGCGGTTTCCCACAACAACTGCTGGACGCTCGGAATGTCGGCTTTATCTTCGCTGTAAAACAGCCGCGCATAGGCGATCCGCAGGCTGAGAAACGCCACTGTGTCATCGAAAAACCGCATCGGATACAACGACACCTGGCGCACATCTTCGGTGACCTTCTGGATCACGTCCGGGTCCGGGTCGTTCAATGCCTTCCGCGCTTCGGCCAATTGGCGCGCGACCGGGTGATTAAAGATACGTTCCGGTAACACGACCTCTACGGCGTCCGTCTCGGCTAACTGTCCCGCTGAGTCGGTTGCGACCAAGCGCACCTGAACTGGCAACCCGGCCCACGGATGCGCCGAAAAGTCGCGCGCCGACGACGCTTGCAGCGCTCGACGATCGCCGCTCAAAGGTAAGGTGACAGTAATTTCAGCCTCACCGCCGGGCACCGGACGGCCGTTGGCGCGGCGGATGGTAAGGTCGATATTTTTGATGCCATAGTCATCACCGGCGGTATAGGTGACTTCGAGTTGCGTATCACGGCGCTTTGACGGTGCGCGTTCAAATTCGATGCTGGGGGGCAAATCGGGTGCGATACGAACCGGCCAACCGGCGAATTCAGTGGCGCCAACCATCAGGCTCAGGCGCTCGGCCCCCACGGCATTATTACCAATTTCAGTGGCGATCTTGAACGATTGACTGTAAGTGTCCCCAAGTTGCTGCATCGGTGTGCGCACAGCGCCGATGCGCAGCGACGGCTGACCCGGCATATCTTGCGCATGAACCAAAATTTCCGAGCCGACCGGCAGAATCAGCGTGCGCGCAACCTCTGCGGCCAAATTGTCTGCGGCGGACGCAGGCACGCCGGACGTTGCGCCAAGCCCACTAAATACACTCGGCGCCAGCCCTGTATAGGCGGGTGGCGTGATCCAGACATCCATGCGCGCTTGCACGTTCAACTGAGAATTTCCGACCGGATTGAGTGCGGCAAAGATACGCTGCGTCGGATTGTTCCAGCCCATCAGCACACCAACGAACAAGACCAATACCGGGATAAACCGCAGCCCGCGCGGGTCCAATGCGGCGACACCCGGCGCCGGGGTCGGCATTTGCAGATGTTCGACCGTCGCGGCCGCGCGTGCCACGTGCGCTTGCCACAAAGACTGAGACGCCTGCGTCAGCTTATCTTGGGCCGGATGGTCCAACAACGCGGTCAGTGGGCGGTGCTTTAGACCGGAGCTGGTTTCAACCCGACGCGCAGCTTCTTCACCGCTGATCGGACGTAGCACACCGGCTAAGCCCGGCAGCGTGAAACCGAAAAGCACGGCTAACAGCGCCAACAGCGCGCCATGCAAAAGATCTGGCAACAGCGGCAAAACACCGGTTAACGCGACACCAATAAACAACACCAAAACCGCGACCGGCGCCCAAAGTGCCCGCCAAAGCCGCTCCCATCGGATCGCCAGTCTGGCGGCGCCGAGTGCCGTTGTCAGGCGAGGCGGGGTTTCGATTTCGGGCGTTGATGTCACCCAGTGGCCTCCTTCGGTGTCGCGTTGTCGAGCCAATCGGGAATGCGTTGTCTTTTTATCATATCGTCAATCGTATAGCGTTCTGCAACCACTGCATAAGCAGCGCCATTCACAAGAATTTCCGGCACCAGATCGCGCCCGTTGTATGTCGACGACATGACGGCGCCGTAAGCGCCGGCAGAGCGAAACGCCACCAGATCACCAGCTTGAAGCGCCGGCATATCGCGTTGACGGGCAAAGGTATCGCCGGATTCACACACCGGGCCGACAATATCGACCGGTGCGCGCACATCGCTTTTGGGCTCATCGACCGCGACCACCGCATGATAGGCATCATACATTGCAGGCCGAATTAGATCGTTCATTGCCGCGTCTAAAATCAAAAACGTGCGGTCGAGGCCCTTTTTGACGTACACAACCCGGGTCACCAGAACGCCTGCATTGCCGACGATCATCCGCCCAGGCTCGAACGCCAAAGAACAGCCGATGTCTCCCATAACCTCTTTGACCATAGCACCGTATTCAGCCGGGCTCGGCGGGTTTTCAGCTTCATAGGGAATACCGAGACCTCCGCCCAGGTCGACGACACGAATATCGAACCCTTGTGTGCGCAAGCGCGCGACCAAATCCCGCACCTTGGTATATGCCGCCCGGTAAGGTGCTAAATCCGTCAACTGCGAGCCGATGTGCACAGCGACACCGACCACATCAATGCCGGGCATACTGCGGGCTTTATCGAACACATCTTCGGCCTGCGCCCAGGCGATGCCGAACTTGTTTTCGCTCAAACCTGTGGTGATTTTTTTGTGCGTTTTTGCATCAACATCCGGATTCACGCGGATCGCGACCGGTGCTATCACGCCCATACCGCTGGCAACCTCAGACAACACCGCCAGTTCTTCGAGGGACTCCACATTCAACTGGTGAATGCCGGCTTCGAGCGCACCGCGCATTTCATCTGCGGTCTTGCCGACACCCGAAAATACGGTCTTTGAAGCCGGGATGCCGGCAGCCAAAGTCAGCTTCAACTCGCCCAACGAGACGATATCTGCGCCGGCACCAAGGGATGCCAATGTCGACAACACAGCGATGTTGGCATTCGCTTTGACAGCATAATGGATCTGCGTATCCAGCCCTGCCAAGGCGTCGGCAAACACGGTGTAATGGCGCACCAGCGTTGCTGTCGAATAGCAATAAAACGGCGTCCCGTAGGCTTCCGCCAACGCCTTTAGCGGCACATCCTCAGCCGAGAGTTGGCCGTCGATATAGGTAAAATGATCCAAAATATCTCCTTAGGCAAAGGCGCACCTTTACCGATTCGGTCGTTATTTCGCCAAAATCTCGGTCGCCGGTGGCGGCGGATTGTAATATTCGGAATCCGACGACGGACGCGGTGACGCGCCTTGCACACGAGGCCGTAGCGGAGATGACGTCGCACTGTCCGGTAACGGCTGGGTCGCAGCATTCGATGCCGGATACACCAGCGGATAGCTTGAGCCTTCCGGATGCGATGGCGTGGATTTCACACCGCATCCGCTGAGCGCGAGCGCGCCGACCAACACACCTGCCATCAAAAAGGCAGCGGATATTGGGCGGTATCTATATGCGTATACGTTGTTCATAGGCCTATCCTAACGTCGAACGAGGCTCAGAGCCAACGGGCTTTGGCATCACGAATGCGTGCACGCACACCTTCAGGCGCCGTGCCACCATAACTGACCCGGCTGGCGACCGAATTATCAACACCGAGTACCGCAAACACATCATCGGTGATGTCTTGGTCCACCCCTTGCATCTCCGCCAAACTCAAGTCTTCCAGCCCACAGCCATTGGTCTCGGCAAGTTTGACCAAGGCACCGGTGACGTGATGCGCATCGCGGAACGGCATGCCGAGCGCACGAACCAGCCAATCGGCAAGATCGGTGGCGGTCGAAAAACCTTTGCCTGCATCGGCGCGCATCCGCGCTTTATCGAACGTCGCACTTTCGATCATCCCGGTCATCGCGGCCAACGACAGCGCCAACGTATTCGCAACTTCAAACACCGGCTCTTTATCGTCCTGCATGTCTTTACCGTAGGTCATCGGCAAGCCTTTCATGACGATCATCAGCGAATTCATCGCACCGATGACACGTCCGGCTTTGGCCCGGATCAATTCTGCGGCGTCTGGATTGCGCTTTTGCGGCATGATCGACGAGCCTGTCGAATAGGCATCAGACAGCCTCATGTAGCCAAATTGCGATGAACACCAAAGCACGATTTCTTCGGCCAATCTGGAGAGATGCACGGCAAGGATCGCCGCCACGCTCATGTATTCCATGGCGAAATCCCGATCAGACACCGCATCCAGCGAGTTCGCTGCCGGCCGATCAAAACCGAGGGCTTCGGCCGTGGCGTGTCGGTCAATGGGGAACGAAGTGCCGGCCAGGGCAACAGCACCGAGCGGGCTTTCGTTCATACGCACCCGAGCATCGGCGGCCCGCGAGCGGTCGCGCCCGAGCATTTCCGCATACGCCATGAGGTGATGACCCAGCGTCACCGGCTGCGCCGTCTGAAGATGGGTGAACCCCGGCATAACGCTGTCAGCATGCGTTTCCGCCTGGGTGATGAGAGCTGCCTGCAAGGCTTGCAGGTCCCGATCTAAACCGTCCAACGCATCGCGCACCCACAGCTTGAGGTCCGTCGCAACTTGATCGTTTCTCGATCGCGCCGTATGCAGCCGGCCTGCGGCATCACCGATCAGATCGCGGAGCCGCGCCTCGATATTCATATGAATATCTTCGAGGGCCGCTTTAAATTCGAAACCGCAGTCTTCGATCTCGGCAGCAATTTTTTGCAGACCGGTGCAGATCGCATCCGCATCGACATCGGAAATGATCCCCTGTTTCGCCAACATCCGCGCATGCGCCGTGGAACCGGCAATATCTTGCGCATACAATGCCTTATCGAAGCTGATCGACGCATTGATCGCCTCCATCACGGCCGATGGCCCCGCCTCAAATCGACCGCCCCACATCGCGCTTGTGTCAGCTGCAATGCTTTTATCTTTCTTATCGGTCATGGCAATCGTGCCTTCTCGGTCCTAAATTATCGATACAGTCAATCGAAGTGAGCTTAACATGTACGTGACGTCAATTCTGCAACGGTCTTTTATCACTTGGATGGGCGCCGCCATCGTCAGCGGCGTGATTTTCCTGATATCGCCCGCGCATGCAAGCGGCGATAAAGCTTTATGCACTCCAGAGGGCGAAGCATTGAGCGCCATCAAGCCACTAGACGCGCCTGCGGCCTTGCCGGCTTTGACCTTAACCACCGCCGATGGGCGCGAAGTAACGCTGGCCGATTACGCAGGACGCGGCGTCGTGCTGAACTTTTGGGCCACTTGGTGTGCGCCTTGCGTAAGGGAAATGCCCGAACTAGATCGGCTCAACGCCGCCTTAGCACCCGTCGGTATTGATGTTTTGGCGGCGTCGATGGATCGGGCCGGACATTCGGCTATTGCGGCTTTTTACGAAAAAATTGGCATTACCAACTTGGCTGCGCTGCATGACCCCAAAGGCACAGCAGCCCGCGCGTTAGGCATACGCGGACTGCCAACGACCCTCATCATCCGCCCGGATGGCCAAGAGGTCGCGCGGATTGAAGGCATCCATCATTATGATACGGATGTCACCAAGGCGTACCTCAAACGCTGCATCGGACCGAAATAAGAACATGTTACAACATCGCTTAGCATTGATTTTGTTCTCTGCGCTGGGAGTCATCGCGCTCAGTGCCTGCGCAAAGGCGCCGGCTCGCCAAGTTTGGCAAAATCCGGACGTGCCGCAGGAACAATGGAGCTCGGATATCGGCGAATGCCGCCGTCTTGCACGCCGGGAGGTGGAGCGGGAAGCCGGGCTGCAACCTATGATATCAAGCGATAATCTGAGCGGCGGCCTTGGTGCGTATCAGCAAAATATGACCACCTACGATCTGCAACGCCTGCAAGCGCAGGTATTCGAGCGCTGCATGCGTGCCAACGGCTACGGACCTGCCTCAGAGAAAATAAAATAAAAACGGCGGCGCCGAGTTTCCCCGAACGCCGCCGTTTGATCTTTTAAGCTTTTGCTGTCTGCAGGCCGTTAAGCGGCGAGCGGCAATTCCGACTGACCGTCGACTTTACCTTGCGGCGCGATGCCGAGGACCACAGCGCTGGTGGCAGCCGCTTTGGTCGTTGCCACATCCATGCCACGTGCTGCGCGGCGTGCGATCGCTGGGATTTGATCCCGCTCAATGCCGATGTCGCGCAACATGTGATCGCTCAGTGAGCTCAGGGTGCGTTGCGTGGTATACGCGCGATACTTGCGACGCACTGCGTCAATGGCACCTTGAATATGCGCCGCAATTGCGACCGAGCGCATTCTGTGGGCGCGATCAACGATCAACGCCATTTCGGTATCCGTAATCTTTTGACCTTCGCCGAACAAGCTAAGCTGGCGGACCATCGCGGGATCGTAAGACATAATCTATATCCTTCATTCATCAAATCTTGGATCGGGTTCAAATGAATCTTTGAAAACCGATGTCATTAATATTGAGGTTGGTATAACCCATCATGCTGCAGTGCAATAACGCCCATTGTGCAAAGCAGATACTGCATTTTTGCATGGCTAACGGTCACAAAAGTGCAACAGCTATGCAAAATAAGTTCTGCCTTGCGTCTCAGCGCATCGGGTCCTAGCTTTCATGCGCTATGACTGATCGCCGTAAACTTGATCGCGACTTAGATGACCTTCTGCGCACGCAGGGGGCGCGGGTCGATTTGGTTGGTGCCCGGGAAATTTTCCGCGGCATTTTAGCGACGCCCGCCAGCGATGATGAATCCGCATGGCAACAATTGATCGCCCCCGACGCCGACGAACACCTGATGGCCGCGCTGCGAGAATTGCGCCAACGTATCTTTGAGAGCTTCAACGATGACGGCTTAGGCAGACGCACGACAGACCCGGCGCGCATTCAGGCCTTACGCAAAGAACTCAAAAGCCGTGATCTGGACGGCTTTATCGTTCCGAAAGCCGATGCGCACCAAGGCGAGTTTGTCGCGCCACATGCAGAACGTCTGCAGTGGCTGACCGGATTTAGCGGCTCCGCCGGTGCCGCTGTTGTCATGACGGGCCGCAAAGCCGCCGTCTTCGTCGATGGACGCTATACGCTGCAAGTCAAAAAACAGGTCGACCGCAAACTGTTTGAAGCCCACCACACCGCCGACAAGACACTGATCGAATGGTTGAGCGAAACGCTCAGCGCCGGCATGCGCCTAGGATTCGATCCTTGGCTGCACACGGAAGCTGAACGAAAACGCCTGGACGCCGTATGCCAACGGTTTGGTGCCTACTTAACCGCGCAACCCGACAACGCCGTTGATGCAGTTTGGCTGGGCCAACCGCCGGCGCCGGTCTCGCCAATTTTGGCGCACCCCAAAAAGTTCGCGGGGCAGGAGTCGGCTAAAAAGCGCAAAAAGATTTCTGATTATCTGAAAACCAAAGGTTTGGATGCGGTCGTCCTGACGGCGCCGGACTCTATTGCGTGGTTGTTGAATATTCGTGGTCGTGATGTCCCGTGTACGCCAGTGTCGCTAGGTTTTGTCGTGCTACATGCCTCGGGCGGTGTTGAATTCTTTACCAACCCGCGAAAAATGAGCCCGGGCTTGGAACAGCACCTAGGGCCAGAGGTCGTCGTACTGGAGCAAGAAGCACTTACCGACGAACTGACGCATCTTGGCGGTCGCGGGCTGAAAGTCGGCGTTGATCTGTCACAAGCCGCCGCAAAAATCCCAATGACCCTGCAATCTGCCGGTGCCGACGTCATCGATACGCCGGATGTCACAGCGCTTGCGAAGGCCTGCAAAAATGCCACCGAGCGCGATGGCATGCGCCGGGTGCACCTCAGAGACGGCATCGCCTTGGTTACATTTCTCAGCTGGCTGGAGCGTGAAGCACCAAAAGGCAAAATCACCGAATGGGACGTCGGCGAGAAGATCGATCAGTTGCGTACCGCATTAGACCACCATCGCGGCCCGAGCTTCCCAACGATTGCCGGCTTCGGCGCCAACGGTGCCATTGTGCATTACCGTGCCAACAAGCGCGGCGCAGCAAAGCTGAAAAAGGGTTCGCTTTTATTGGTCGACAGCGGCGGCCAATACATGGACGGCACAACAGATGTCACGCGCACGGTTGCTATTGGCAAGCCCAATGCCGAAATGCGTGATCGCTTCACCCGCGTCCTCAAAGGTCATATTGCGCTCGCACGTGCAGTGTTTCCGCATGGCACCAGTGGCGCTCAACTAGACGCACTGGCGCGCAAACCACTATGGGATGTGGGTTTGGACTATGATCACGGCACAGGACATGGCGTCGGCAGTTACCTGAACGTCCACGAAGGACCGCAACGGATTTCGAAACACCCATCAAACGTCGCGTTGCAACCGGGCATGGTGGTCTCGAATGAGCCCGGATATTACAAACCAAAAGGCTTCGGCATCCGCATCGAAAATTTGGTGATGGTAAAGCCCATCAAAAAGCCGAAGACCTGGGAACGCGAAATGCTCGGGTTTGAAACGCTGACTTGCGCGCCGTTCGACCTCGCTTTGATTGAGCCAAAGCTTTTGGACGCGGACGAAGTAACCTGGGTCAACGACTACCATGCGTGGGTCTACAAATCGCTTAGTAAAGACGTGGACAAGCAGTCCGCCGATTGGCTCAAAAAAGCAACGCGCCCATTAAAAAAATAAACGCTGAGGTTTTTCTACAATCACCGACGCAGGACGGCAGCTCATGGCGAAAAATCGCCCGACCCCGCCAACGATTGTATCAACCGAAAACACCCGAATACAGTAGCCGCAGTGCCAACACTGTAATCACCGTCTTCAACCCGATCCGAAAAATATGTTCGGGCATAAAGTTCAACATGTGCTTGCCGGCATAGGTGCCGATAAAGCCGCAAACCAACAAGCCGACCAACAACGGAATATACGGGCCAAACGCAAATCCCAAGAATCCGAATGCGATAATCTTAAAGCCATGCTGTATCGTCATCAGGGTGGCATGGGTGGCGACGACGGCTTGACGCTTGTCCGATGCGGCGGCGGCGAATGGCGCCACCAATGGGCCGGTCGCGCCCACGAACATGGTCACAAACGCCCCGACCAATCCAACCCCGAAAAATGTCTTTTTACCCGGCTCAGACGCGCGCAATTTCGGGCCCCATGTCGCGTACAACACAAAGCCACCAAGCACGATTTGCAGCACTTGGGTGGGCAGCGACACCACCACGCGTCCGCCGATCAAGGCGCCGATGATCGTGCCCAGCATAAATGCCGGCACCACATGGGTGAGAATTTCTGAACGCATGATAAACGCACGCCCCGCGTTCGAACCCAACTGCACAATGCCGTGCAACGGGATCAACACCGTCGGCGGCAGCAAAGACGCCATCGTTGCCATCACCAGCAAGCCACCACCGAGCCCGAGCGAAGCTGCGATGAAGCTTCCAATGAATGACACCGCGCACATTAAAAGCGCGCTCCAAAGCTCTAGCCCAGTGTCGGCAATGAAAAAGTTGATGAATGTGTCCAAGCTTGCCCCCGAAAACCGTGTGATGCGAATTGCGGACACACTTTAAGGTGCCCACACAAGCAAACAACCACGATCAGCTGCTCGCCGCGATATCCATCAGATCGGCCGCATAACCGCGGAGGGTCGCGGAAAATGCCAGGCGCTGGTCGGCGTCCAGCGACGCCAACATATCATCGTAGAGTTCTTCGAGTTTTGCCCAGCGCGTTTCAGATATTTTCGCGTAGTCGGGATCAACAATTTCATAACCACGCGTTGTCCACGTGTGCACAAACGTTGTCAGGGCGATTGTGTCAGGATCGGACTGCAGATAATCGGCGAGCGCGTGATGACGGCGCTCAAGGTGACGCAGCCAAACGTTTCGATCCGTCAAGTTGGGGGCTGTGTGACGCCGAACGATCTCAATCTGATCAACCCGCAACGGACCGACAAAGCGTTCAAAATTTCTGACTCGACGGTCGACTTGTTCGCTCAAACGATCTTCGAAAGACGCCTCTTGTTCCGCCAGCTCATCGCGAATGTCAACGGCCATTTGTGCCCGCAAATAATCGACGCGTGCCGGCGTGGTGTGGTCCTTTAAAACATTCGCGATAAACGGTGCAGCACCCAATGCGGTTTCATCGATCAACGCTTTGAAGCCCTGGAAAGCCTGCGCGATTTCGCGGCGCTGCCAAGGGCCGGAATCATTCACGTCGGCGACACGATTCAAAAATGCAGCGTAGCGCGGCAAAATTGCGGTGCGGTGCCAGTTCAGCAAGCGCGCGATTTCAGCTTCGACCTTGGCTTCGCCAGCACTGTCCAGGTCCAGGTATTGCTCAGCGCGGCTTTCCAACGCATCGTCGGCGAAGCTATATGCGATCTTCAAACTGGAACATGCCGACACCACACTCAAGATGCCGACAACAGCGATGAAGCGCAGAAAGACCTTCGATGTTTGAAGACGAGCCATTCCTGAGACCTTCACTGACCTGAACCCGATTGCATTTGGGCACTACGTCATGAAAGTCAACATGCACCGCGCCTTAGGCTGCGCTCAACACGCGCTCGCGGGGCACAATACGGATATGACCCCCGGTTTGCGTATCCGGCAGTTCGGCGATTGTTTCAGCGACGCTCAACAATTTGGCCAAATTGATCCCGGTATCAATGCCCATATTTTCAAATGTGAACACAAGGTCTTCACTGGCCGTATTGCCGGTCGCCCCGGGTGCAAACGGACAACCGCCCAACCCGGCCGCTGCCGCATCGAACAGGCGGATACCGGCTTCATAGGCATAGAGCGCATTCGCAACACCAAGCCCGAACGTATCATGCCCGTGATACAACCAATTAATGCCATCACGACCGAAACGCTTCATGGCACCTGCACACACATCGCGCACATGGTCCGGTAATGCGCGGCCCGTGGTATCGCAAAGACCAAGCTCAATCGACGTGCCGTAAGCCAAGACCTTTTCGATGGCGGCATAGACCGTATCTTCATCGACGCGGCCTTCGAACGGACAGTCGAACACGGTCGCAATGTTGACCCGGAGTTTAAAGTCGTCGTGATCACGCCCGATGCGAATCACCTCGCCCAGTTCCTCAATCGACGCGGCGACAGGCCGCCGCACGTTAGATTTATTATGGCTTTCCGACGCGGAAAACACATACACAAGATCGCTGATCCCCGCTGCCAAAGCGTTTTCCGCACCGCGCAAATTCGGGATCAATGTCGACAAGCGTACGTCATCGGCAACATTCGCGGTGGCGTGCACTTCAGCGGTGTCCGCCATTTGCGGTACGTGCTTAGGAGAGACGAACGCCCCGGTCTCAATCCGCTTAAAACCGGCGTCGGCCAGGCCTTCAACGACCGCGATTTTGGTCTCAGTCGGAATCCAAGTTGATACGACTTGGAACCCGTCGCGGGGTGCCACATCACAAATCTCGACCGCTTCCATAGTTGGGGTGCTCATATCACGCCCTCCTTTTTTAAATGTGCAATCTCATCAGCGCTCAAACCTAAATCTTTCCCCAGCACATCATCCGTATGCGCCCCGACCGCAGGTCCGGCCCAGCGGACCCCGCCTTCGGACACATTTGAATCGGCACCTTCGAAGCGCGGGACCACGCCCGGATGCAACACTTCGCCCAGACGCGGGTCGTTAACTTTGTGCACCATGCCGCGTTCCAAGTATTGTGGGTCAGCCGCGATGTCGGCGGTATCATAAATGCGACTGGACGGGATATCAGCTTCGGCGACGGCTTTTTCCAGGTCTTCGAGCGTCAACGTCGACGTCCACGCCGCGATTTCCGCATCCAAAGCCTCAATGTTTTTGACCCGCGCCACATTGCCGATAAACCGCGGGTCTTCGAGCATATCGGGACGATTCATGACGCCGCATAAACGCGCAAACAACGCATCCGAATTGCCGCCGATCAAGAACCAACGCCCGTCGCTGGACGGGTATGCGTTGGAAGGCGCTGTGGTTTTAATGGTTGAACCTTGGGGCTGGCGCACTGCGCCGAAGTAGCCGTATTCCGGCAGGCAGCCCTCCAGCAGACTGAGCACGCTCTCGGTCAACGCCACATCTACGCGGCGCCCAGGCTTACCTCGGCCTGCCTGTTTCTCAAACATCGCTGCCAATAAACCGATGGCACCATACAAACCAGCCACGCTGTCACCGAACGAAACACCCGTGCGTACAGGCGGCAGGTCGGAAACCTCGGGCGGATAGCCGGTCAGATGCCGAATACCGCCGACCGCTTCACCGATAATCCCGAACGCGGCGCGCTTATGATATGGCCCGGTCTGCCCGTAGCCGGAAATCTGCACCAGCACGGCTTCGGGATTGGCAGCCTGAATTTCATCAGGCCCGAGTCCCCACTTCGCCAGTTGCCCCGGCTTGAAATTTTCAACCACTGCATCCGCATCCGCGATCATCCGTTTCACCAACGCGATGCCCTCGGGTTTTTTCAGATCAACCGTCACCGAGCGTTTGTTGCGCCCGTGCACGGACCACCAAACCGACACCGTCTCGCCCTCTGGGATCGTGCCCCAGGTGCGCACCGGATCGCCTCGCACTGGCGGCTCGACCTTGATCACATCGGCACCAAGGTCTGCGAGCACCCGCGTGCAGAAAGGTGCCGCGATAAAGTGACCGAGTTCTATAATTCGAAGCCCAGTCAACGGGCCGTCAGACGCCGTTGCGTCTTGCTCATTCGTCATATGTCGAAACCTCAATTAAATTGTCGTCAGGGTCACGGAAATAGACCGATGTGATAGGCCCGATCGCCCCGGTACGGGGGCTCGGCAGATACTCGATCACAATGCCGGCAGATTTCAGGTGCGCAACCACATCATCGATCGGCGTTTTGGTGATCAAACAGAAATCGCCGCTGCCAGGAGTCGGCTTGGCGGATTTGGGCTCTAACTCATGCCCAGCACGGTGCAGATTGATTTTTTGCTGGCCGAATTTCAGCGCCGTCCGTCCCGCCCCAAAATCGACCCGCTCCATACCCAGCGCAATCGCATAAAAATCACAGGTCGCGTCGATATCGCGCACGGTCAGCACAAAATGGTCGATGCGCTCAATATGCATGGAAGGGCCTCCCAACCCCATAAGGTCACAATGTTCGAGATACTTTACCCTACTGGACCGTGGCGACAAGCACCGGGGCATCGCATACTCACACGTCTGAAGCCCCTCCGTTAACAATGTGGCAAGGCATGGGTATCTATGCTAAACCGATGTGAAACTTTGGATCTCACTGCCGTGCTCGGATTTTTCAAGAAAAAATCGAATAAACCCAAGGCCAAATATGATGGCCCACCCCTTGATCCTGAGTGGGTGCGCAACAAGCGTGGCAAATTCCATCGTCTTACGCTTTTGGACACCACCGCCGAAGGCCTAAAGGGCGCCACGGGTGTTTATGTGATTTGGCATTCCGGCGTCAAACCAGGGTGGGTATACGTCGGTCGTAGCGACAATTTAGCAGCCGCCATCGATGCGGCCGTCGACGACGACGACATCATGAGCTACGAGATCAACGGCGGCTTGTTCGTTACCTGGTCACCGGTTCTTAGGCATATGCAAGACGGCGTTGTGCGGTTTTTGACCAATACGTTGTGCGGTTTTTGACCAATACAATGAAACCAAAAATCGAGAACCCTGAAGCACTCAATATCAAGGACGGACCCGTAAAAGTCCTAGCCCCACAACGCAAGGCCGACTGATCGATCCAACGTGTCACGCGGCGCGTGCATACGCCTTTTCAACGATTCCAACGATACCATCCAGGATTTGTGTCAGATCAAAATCCTTTGGCGTGTAAACGGCTGCGACCCCCTTGGCCAACAACACGGCAGCGTCTTCTGGCGGAATAATACCGCCGACGATCACCGGCACGTCTTCTAGACCGGCCGCCCTGAGGCCTTTGACAACGTCGGCAACCAAGGTGACGTGCGAGCCCGACAAGATCGACAAGCCCACCACGTGCACACCTTCTTGCAGCGCCGCAGATACGAGCTCGGCGGGGGTAAGCCGGATTCCTTCGTAGATCACTTCGACGCCGGCGTCCCGAGCGCGCACAGCGATCTGCTCAGCACCGTTGGAATGACCGTCCAGGCCAGGTTTACCCACCAGCATTTTGAGGCGCGTGCCCAGCATCGGCTCCAGTGCACTGACCCGGGCGCGCACCGCATTCAGCGATTCCGGCGCTTGCGCGGACGAGCCGCCGACACCGGTCGGCGCCCGGTATTCGCCGTATACCTCACGCAGCAGACCGGCCCATTCGCCCGTGGTGACGCCTGCGTGAGCGCACTGAATAGACGGCTCCATAATATTGCGGACTCCGACAGCAGCCGCGCGGAGTTCGGCCAACGCGGACTCTACAGCCGCGTCATCGCGCGATGCTCGCCATGCATTCAGCGCCTCTATCTGCTCGCGTTCCGCCGACGCATCGACGGTCAGTATCGCGCCATCGGTGGCGGTCAGCGGCGAGGGCTCGGCTTCCGTATACTTATTGACGCCGACGACGACTTGGTCGCCGCGCTCAATCGCCGACAAGCGCTTCGCGTTACTCTCGACCAAGGCGCGCTTCATGTACGCACTTTCAACCGCAGCAACAGCGCCGCCCATGGCGTCGATGGCGGCCAGTTCGGTGCGCGCATCGGCCTTCAAGGCCTCAACCTTTTCCGCAACCACCGGCGAGCCGTCAAACAAATCACCGTATTCCAAAAGGTCCGTTTCATAAGCAACGATCTGTTGCAGGCGCAGCGACCATTGCTGATCCCACGGGCGCGGCAAGCCCAAGGCCTCGTTCCAGGCCGGCAACTGCACGGCGCGGGCACGGGCATTTTTCGACAACGTCACCGCAAGCATTTCCAACAAAATACGATAGACATTGTTTTCCGGCTGCTGCTCGGTCAGGCCCAAAGAATTGACCTGCACACCGTAGCGGAAGCGCCGGAGTTTTGGATCTTCGACCCCATATCGCTCGCGCAAAATCTCGTCCCACAAATCTGTGAAGGCGCGCATCTTGCACATCTCTGTCACGAACCGAACGCCTGCGTTTACAAAAAAGCTGATGCGGCCTGCAACCAACGGAAAGTCTTCGGCAGGCACGCGGGGGCGCACCGTGTCCAGCACTTCAATCGCAATCGCGAGCGCGAACGCGAGTTCCTGGTTCGGCGTCGCACCGGCTTCTTGCAGATGGTACGAGCACACGTTGATCGGATTCCATTTCGGAATTTCCCGATACGTAAAGCTGACCGTATCTGCGATCAATTTCATGCTGGGCGCCGGCGGAAAAATATACGTGCCCCTGGAAAGGTATTCTTTGATGATGTCGTTCTGCACCGTGCCCGATAGTTGGTCACGGGCGACGCCTTGACGTTCCGCCGCCGCCACATACAACGCCAGCAACCACGCGGCCGGCGCGTTGATGGTCATCGACGTGTTCATTTTTTCAAGTGGGATGCCATCCAGCAGGGTCTGCATGTCACCTAAATGCGAGATCGGCACACCAACCTTGCCGACCTCGCCCCGGGCCAGCGGATGATCGCTGTCATATCCGGTTTGGGTCGGCAGATCGAAGGCAATGGATAGACCCGTTTGCCCGCGCCCCAAATTGGCCCGGTACAGTTCATTCGATTTCGCCGCAGAGGAATGCCCGGAATAGGTTCGAAACAGCCAAGGCCGATCCCGTTCAATCTCGGAGTCCGGCTTCGCTTGTGCAGCATTTGACGCCACGTAATTATCTTTCATTGCAGCCCCCATGTAGGCGTTAAATTCTGTCGTTTGATATTTTTTTGTAACTATATTTCAAAATAGTGAAAATTCACCGATAAATCTAGCAATTTGTGCATTGCGAAGAAAGCGCAAAACGGTTAAGAATATTTCTGCATTGCAGCAAAACGTAATGTGAATGGGGAGAACCGCAGTGTTGGGAGGCGCGCGGTTCCAGTAAAAAAACAATAGGGGACGCGCTATGACCGACACTGCTGAAATCATCGAATTCCAATCCAACCAGCCGCAAAAAGATTTGTACGAGATGGGCGAGATCCCGCCTCTTGGCCATGTGCCGAAACAAATGTACGCCTGGGCGATCCGCCAAGAGCGTCATGGCGAGCCGGAAAGTGCGATGCAGGTCGAAGTCGTCGATGTCCCGGAATTGGACAGCCATGACGTGCTGATCATGGTGATGGCCGCCGGCGTCAACTACAACGGCGTGTGGGCCGCAATGGGCACCCCGATCTCGCCGTTCGATTATCACAAAGCCCCCTATCATATCGCAGGTTCGGATGCGTCCGGTATTGTTTGGGCCGTCGGCTCGAAGGTGAAACGCTTTAAGGTCGGCGATGAAGTCGTCGTGCACTGCAATCAAGATGACGGCGACGACGAAGAATGTAACGGCGGCGATCCGATGTTCTCGACCTCACAACGCATCTGGGGTTACGAGACGCCGGACGGTTCGTTCTCACAATTCTGTCGCGTCCAGGACCGCCAGTGCATGCTGCGCCCCAAGCACCTGACATGGGAAGAAAGCGCGTGCTACATGCTGACGCTGGCGACCGCATATCGAATGCTGTTCGGCCACCGCCCACACATCCTTCGTCCGGGTCATAACGTGTTGGTGTGGGGCGCGTCCGGCGGTTTGGGCTCGATGGCGGTACAATTGATCGCCGTCGCCGGCGCCAACGCGATCGGTGTAATTTCCGAAGAAGACAAGCGCGAGTTCGTGCTCAGCCTCGGCGCCAAAGGCGTGATCAACCGCAAAGATTTCAACTGTTGGGGCCAACTGCCGCCGGTCAATGGCGACGGCTTCAAAGACTATATGAAAGAAACCCGCAAGTTCGGCAAAGCGATTTGGGACATCACCGGCAAAGGCAACGATGTCGATTTCGTGTTTGAGCATCCGGGCGAAGCGACATTCCCGGTCAGCTGCAACATCGTAAAGCGTGGCGGCATGGTCGTGTTCTGTGCCGGCACCACCGGCTACAACCTGACCATGGATGCGCGGTTTGTATGGATGCGTCAAAAGCGGATCCAAGGCAGTCACTTCGCGAACCTTAAACAAGCCAGCCAGGCCAACCAACTGGTGATCGAGCGACGTCTTGATCCGTGCATGTCAGAAGTATTCTCGTGGGAAGACATCCCAGCCGCGCACACCAAAATGCTGCGTAACCTGCACAAACCCGGCAACATGGCGGTTTTGGTTCAAGCGAAGCGGCCTGGTCGACGCACGCTCGAAGATTGCATCGAAGGCTAAAATCCCTAAATTAATCGACCGTTGAGGAGCGGTATACATAGCCGCCCCAAAACGTCAGCAATGTTGGGGGATGAACCCATGGACGCAAGCGGACACACAGCGACGCCCTTAATTGAAGGTCTGATGCCGTGCACCGATCACGCATTGGCTGCCGCCGACGCGCTTTATGGCGCAGCACGCAATGGCGTCGCCGCCCTTGTGGTTAAAGACGGCCGCCCGTCCGGCGCGCTGATAGAACAACACCAAACCGCCGTGCATGGATTGGCGTGGGTTGCGACCTATGTCACCGGACTCCGGCAGATGCGCAACTGGGGGGAGCGACTTGAGGCCGAAGGCCGTTTCGGCGAACTCGAGCAGTTGATGGTGCAGGCTGCATTCGGCGAGTATCTGAATCAGCTTTCGGGCGGCATCGCGATCAGTCAGCTTGAGTTCGTGCGGCCCGCCGACGTCGGCATTGACGAAGCCGCGCACCACGCATTTTTGTCAGACGATGCTGTTCGCTCCTTAATGGCCGCGGGCAACACGCCGGGTGTGCGTACGCGCATCGCCGAACTGATCCGCGATGGTCACTACGGCGCGCCGGGTCTTTCCGACGAAACCTTGGATATGGTCCGAGACCAGTTCCGCCGCTTTGCCAACGAGCAAGTAGCCCCCGATGCGCATTCTTGGCATTTGAAGGACGAGCTGATCCCAATCGAAATCGTCGAGCAAATGGCTGAGCTCGGCGTATTCGGCTTGACGGTGCCCGAAGAGAACGGCGGCCTCGGTCTGGGCAAAATGGCGATGTGCGTGGTCACCGAAGAATTGTCCCGCGCCTACATCGGCGTCGGCTCGCTCGGTACGCGCTCTGAAATCGCCGCTGAGTTAATCCGTCTCGGCGGCACCGACGCGCAAAAAACACATTATCTGCCGAAGATATCTACGGGTGAAATTTTACCGACGGCCGTGTTCACCGAACCCGGCACCGGGTCCGACCTGGCGTCGCTTAAGACTCGCGCCGTGCGTGACGGCGATGTTTACCGCATCACTGGCAACAAGACATGGATCACGCATGCGTCCCGCTCCGACATGATGACGTTGCTGGCCCGCACAGACCCCGACGAGCCCGGCTACAAGGGTTTGTCGATGTTCTTGATTGAAAAGCCGCGCGGCACCGATGCCGACCCGTTCCCGCTGGACGGCATGACCGGCGGCGAGATCGAGGTGCTTGGTTATCGGGGCATGAAAGAATACGAACTCGGCTTTGATGGCCTCGAAGTGCCCGCTTCGCAATTGCTGGGCTGCGAAGAGGGGCAAGGCTTTAAACAGTTGATGGCAACGTTCGAAAGCGCGCGCATTCAAACAGCAGCACGTGCCGTCGGCGTGGCACAAAACGCGATGGAACTCGGGCTCACCTATGCCACCGAACGGGTGCAATTCAAAAAGCCCATCTATGCATTCCCGCGCGTCCACGAGAAGTTGGCCTGGATGGCCGTCGAAACCATGATCGCCCGACAGCTGACATATTTTTCAGGCCGCGAAAAAGACTCCGAACGCCGCTGCGATATCGAAGCCGGTATGGCGAAGCTATTGGCAGCACGGGTCGCATGGGCCAACGCAGATGGGGCGCTGCAGATTCACGGCGGCAACGGCTATGCCTTGGAATACCCGATTTCCCGGGTGCTGTGTGATGCCCGCATCTTAAATATCTTTGAAGGCGCCGCCGAAATTCAGGCGCAAGTGGTGGCACGCGGCTTGTTGGAAGGACGCAACTGATATGTTGATGCAGAGGCCGTCGCAAACGCCGTCAATTGCGACCCGCGTCGCCGATGTCATTGTGCGTGGCGTCGAAGACAGCGATTCCGAACAGGTGATTGACTTAATCAACGACATCTATGGCGAATACCAGGGATGCGTTTTATTGGTCGACGAGGAAGAGCCTGAACTGAAAGCACCCGCGAGTGCGTTTTCTGGGCTGGGCGGTCGGTTTTGGGTCGCAGAATGCCAGGAGACGATCTGCGGCACCGTGGCAATCACCCCGACGGACGCGCCGGGCGTTGCACGTTTGCATAAACTTTACGTATCAAGTAGGGCACGCGGGCGCGGCATCGGCGAAGCACTTTGTAAATTGGCCGAGGCCTCAGCGCGCAAAAGCATGAAGGCAAACATGATGATGCTGTATACGGATTCCAGATTCCTAAAAGCGCATCGCCTCTATGATCGGCTCAATTATCAACGCCAACACGGCGTCATCCAGCGCGCCGATGCGTCGCAATCCGTCGAATACGTGTACACTAAAAAACTCTAGGCCCGCGCGGTACTATCCGTCGGCCACAATCCACCAAATTGCGCCGTGATCTCCACAGCCGCGTCGTAGACGAGGACGCCAAACGGAGAATCAACCGCCGGCGTCACCCGAACTGCCGGCCCGGAGATGGAAATGCCGGCGATAGGCTCCCCATACTCATTAAAGATCGGCGCAGCGACGCATCGCATACCCAGATTCCGTTCCTCGTCATCGACCGACCATCCGCGCGCGCGGATTGTTGCAAGGTCGGCGAACAGCGTATTCACATCGCGGTGCGTGTGCTCCGTATAGGGAGCCAAACCGTTGCGCATTGTAATATCGAGAACGCTTTGTTCGTCGGTAAACGCCAAGATCGCTTTGCCGATGCCACTGGAATGATAATCCCCGCGGGTACCCGGCCGAAAGAAAGCACGGATCGGCTGATGCGTCTCGACTTGGCTGACAAACACCACGCCGTCAGCATCAGCGACCGCAAGATTCGCCGTCTCGCCGGTTGCCGCTTGCAGGCGCCGCATCACGCCGCGCCCGTGCTCTGCTAATTTACGACGACGAACGAAGGACGAGCCCATGCGGAACGTGGTCACACCAACGTGCCAAAGCTGGCGCACTTCATCAAACTCGGCCATGCCATGACCTTGGAACGTCACCAAAATACGATACGCGGTCGAAGCTGGCAGGCCCGTCGCTTCTGCGACTTCAGTCAATGATAGCCCTTCTCCCTCGGCGACCACTTCCATGATCGAGATCGCGCGTTCCAGCGATTGAACGCCGGCTATTTGTGGCGGACCGTCCGTATTTCTGGGCCGACCACGAGAGCGTTTTTCGCCTTTGTCCATAACTTATCCGATCTGAAAATCTCATTTAATGAATATATTTGAAAAAATTTTTTATCAATTAAAAAATAAAAGCATTTTTGGAAAAATTTTTCCCTCATAAAAACAGCACCTTACGAATATTTTTTATATTATAAAATAATATTTTAGAAAAATTGAAAAATAAAATCACTTCAGCATAATAAGCGTAACAAAAATACAACCTTATGATGGAGTAAACGTCATGCCGAAGATGCGCGCTGTAGATGCTGCTGTGTTGGTACTGGAAAAAGAAGGCGTGAATTGCGCTTTCGGTGTGCCGGGCGCCGCCATTAATCCGTTTTACAATGCCATGAAAAAGCGCGGCTCGATCCGCCACGTGCTCGCCCGTCACGTCGAGGGCGCATCGCACATGGCCGAAGGCTACACCCGCGCCGTCGCCGGCAATATCGGTGTGTGCATCGGCACCTCCGGCCCCGCAGGGACCGACATGATCACCGGCCTGTATTCAGCGAGCGCCGACAGCATTCCGATCCTGACCATCACCGGCCAAGCGCCGCGCGCGAAGCTTGATAAAGAAGACTTCCAAGCCATCGACATCTCGTCGATTGCAGCCCCGGTCAGCAAATGGTCAACAACCGTCATGGAGCCCGGCTTAGTGCCGTATGTTTTCCAAAAGGCGTTCCATCTGATGCGGTCAGGTCGTCCAGGACCGGTGCACATCGATTTACCGATCGACGTTCAGATCGCCGAGATCGAATTTGATCCCGACACTTATCAGCCGATGGACGTCTTCAAATCCAAAGCCAGCCGCGCGCAGTGCGAGAAGGCTTTGAACATGCTACTGGATCACGACTTCCCCCTGATCGTTGCGGGTGGCGGCATCATCAATGCGGACGCATCAAATTTATTGGTAGAGTTGGCTGAGACTTTGAACGTACCGGTGATCCCGACGCTGATGGGATGGGGCACGATTCCCGATGACCACGGCTTGATGGCCGGTATGGTCGGCCTGCAAACGAGCCACCGCTATGGCAACGCGACGTTCGGCCTTTCTGATTTCGTGCTCGGGGTCGGCAACCGCTGGGCCAACCGCCACACCGGCTCAATCGATAAGTACACAGCCGGACGAAAGTTTGTGCACGTCGACATTGAGCCAACGCAAATCGGTCGCATCTTCGAGCCTGATTTCGGGATCGTATCCGACGCCAAGGTTGCCCTTGAACTATTTGTTGAGATTGCCAAAGAACGCAAAGCTGCTGGCAAGCTCAAGGACTACACGGCATGGGTGGAGAGCTGTCAGCACCGCAAGAGCGTGATGCTGCGCAAAACTCACTTCGACGACGTACCGTTGAAGCCGCAGCGCGTGTATGAAGAAATGAATCAAGAGTTCGACCGCAACACGATTTATGTGACGACCATCGGCCTCAGCCAGATCGCCGGCGCGCAGTTCTTAAAAGTGTATAATCCGCGCCATTGGATTAACTGTGGCCAGGCAGGTCCGCTCGGTTGGACGTTGCCGGCGGCACTTGGTGTGCGTGCAGCTCGCCCGGATGCCAACATCGTGGCGCTGTCGGGTGACTATGATTTCCAGTTCCTGATCGAAGAGCTGGCGGTCGGCGCACAGCACAAGTTGCCATACCTGCACGTTGTCGTGAACAACTCATACCTAGGCCTGATCCGCCAAGCGCAAAAAGGTATGGATATGGACTTCGAAGTGTCACTCGCGTTCGATAACATCAACGCAGAAGATGACGGCGATGCACCGCGCGGGTACGGCGTTGATCACGTCGCTGTTGCCGAAGGTCTCGGTTGCAAAGCGGTCCGGATCAAAAGCCCGAACGAGTTCAAAGACGGTTTCGCCAAAGCGAAGGCCCTGATGGAAGAACACCAGGTGCCCGTGGTCTTAGAATTCATTCTGGAGCGGGTCACCAACATCGCGATGGGCACAGAGGTCGACAACATCAACGAATTCGAAGATGTTTTGTGCTTGGATCCGAATTTGTCGCTGAAACGCCCGTTCGACATGAGTCGCGAAGCGGAAAACGACACCTCGATGGCGGATGCCGGCTAGCACACGCCACCCACACAAGACGTATTCATGCCGCTATCGAGATTACAAGGAGATCACCTATGCCTAAGTTTTGCGCCAACCTGACCATGTTGTTCAACGAAGTCGACTTCATGGATCGCTTCGAAGCTGCCGCGAAGGCAGACTTTACCGGCGTCGAGTATTTGTTTCCCTACGATTATGACGCTGCTGATCTGAAAGCGAAACTGGACGCGTTCAACCTAACGCAAGTTCTGCACAACCTACCCGCTGGCGATTGGGCCGGTGGCGAGCGCGGCATCGCCGTGCTGCCGGATCGTATGGATGAATTCAAAGCCGGCGTCGACACAGCCATCAACTACGCAACAACGTTGGACTGCAAACAGGTCAACTGCTTAGCCGGCATTCCGACGCCCGACGTCGGCCCGGCGATTGCACAAGACACGTTTATTTCCAACTTGCGCTATGCCGCCGATAAACTGAAAGCGGCCGGCATCCGCCTGTTGATTGAGCCGATTAACACTCGCGACATCCCGGGTTTTTACCTGACGCACACCCAGCAAGCCATCGACATCATCAATGCCGTCGGCTCGGATAATCTGTTCGTGCAATACGACATCTATCATATGCAGATTATGGAAGGTGACGTGTCGCGCGTCATGCAGGAAAACCTCGCGATGATCAAGCACATGCAGCTCGCCGACAACCCAGGCCGCCATGAGCCTGGTACCGGCGAGTTGAATTATCCGTTCCTGTTCTCACATATTGACTCTATCGGATACGACGGTTGGATCGGCTGCGAGTACAAGCCCGCCGGCGACACCGTTGCGGGCTTGGGCTGGTTCAAAGCCGCCACGCAATAATTAATAAATCGAACTTGAGGAGACAATTGTTATGGAAAAAATTGGATTTATCGGCCTCGGCATTATGGGTGCGCCCATGGCCGGTCATCTGCTCGACGCGGGCTATGAAGTATCGACGGCAGTGCATCGCTCGCAGCCGTCGGACGAGATGATCGGCAAAGGCCTCAAGGTTTTGGACAGTCGCAAAGCCGTCGCCGAAGCGGCTGATATTATCATCACCATCGTGCCCGACACCCCGCAGGTGGAAGAAACCCTGTTCGGCGAAAACGGGGTCGCCGCGGGCCTTAGCAAAGGCAAACTGGTGATCGACATGAGTTCGATTTCGCCAATTGAAACCAAAGAATTCGCGAAAAAGATCAATGACCTTGGCTGCGCTTACTTGGATGCGCCGGTTTCCGGCGGTGAAGTCGGCGCGAAGGCCGCGTCTTTGACCATTATGGTTGGCGGTAGTCAGGCCGACTTTGATCGCGCAATTCCGGTGTTCGAAAAGATGGGCAAGAACGTGACCCTGGTCGGTGGCAACGGCATCGGCCAGACCACCAAGGTTGCCAATCAAATCATCGTCGCTTTGACCATCGAAGCCGTCGGCGAAGCGATGGTGTTTGCCTCCAAAGCTGGGGCCGATCCAGAAAAAGTCCGCGCCGCCTTGATGGGCGGTTTGGCATCTTCACGGATTTTGGAAGTGCATGGCGAGCGAATGTACAAACGTACCTTTGATCCGGGCTTCCGCATCGAATTGCATCAAAAGGATCTGAACCTAGCCCTGCAAGGTGCCAAGGCCTTGGGCGTCGCCCTCCCGAACACCGCCACCGCACAAGAGTTGTTCAACACCTGTGCCGCCAATGGTGGCGCCGCGTGGGATCACTCCGCCATGGTCCGTGCTTTGGAAATCATGGCCAACCACGAAATCGGCTAACAGCTTCCGAAAATTGCTATCCCTTCGGGACGCGTGCCCACCCCAAATTGATGCGGTGAGCACGCGTCCCTTTCGTTTTTTTCAGATGATTGACGCGAGCGCGATTTCATGGATTTGTGATGCTCTCATTTAGCCGGAGTGCATCCCTTGCCCGTTGATACAGAGCTTTACATCGCGTTTGTCGTCGCAGCCTCAGCACTGGTGTTGATGCCGGGGCCGATTGTCACCCTGGTCATCGCAAATTCCCTTAAACACGGCATGCGCACCGGCGTGCTGACATCGGTCGGCGCGAACACGGGCACGTCGATCCTGATCACGGCCGGCGGTTTCGGCCTGACGGGGATGATGGCGGCAGCCGGCGATCTGTTCGAATGGGTACGCTGGGCCGGCGTTGTCTATCTGATTTACCTCGGTGTTCGCGAATGGCGCACGGCGTTGAAGCGGACGATTGAGGCTGACGGCTTCCTGCCTGCCGACAAGAAACCGAAGGGCGTTTTTTGGCATGGTTTTGTGGTAGCGCTGACGAACCCAAAAACGATCTTTTTCTTCGTCGCGTTCTTTCCGCAGTTCATTGACCCGAGCAAGCCAGCCGGCCCGCAGGTCGCATTATTGAGCGCAACTTTCGTGGTGATCGCGCTTTTGTTAGATGGCGGCTACGCGCTTCTGGCAGGACGATTACGGGGCTTTTTGGTCGGCGCAAAACGCGTCCGCATTCGCCACGGCATCACCGGCACGCTGCTCATCTGTACCGGCATCGGTATGATGTTTGCGCGACGCGGGTCTTAGCACGAACCGACACTCTTGACCGGCGGCTACGTGATGCTTAGTTTACAAGCATTATGATGATCAAACGGAACCTACTGCTCGCACTTATTCGCCCGGTGTCCTAACCGGACGCCGGGTCACGCCTGCGCCGTTTTCGTTCCCTTTTTCATCGAGACCACCAACATGATGGATACTTTTTTCAAGCGCATCTTTGCGCCCCGCCGCCTGAGCCTTCGACTTACGTGCGGTCGCGGGACTGCGCAGGCTTCCGCCTGCCGCCGGCGACCGACTTAGAAGCAATTTGACCTTTCAAATTTTTACGCGACATTAAGCCCCTTCGGCGCATAACACAGACAACGCAGCCGATCCGGGCGGAGGAGAGAAAAATGACCACCAAGCATATGAACCCAGGCGCAAAGTACGCGGCGTTTAAACCAATTGATCTGCCCGACCGGCAATGGCCCAGCAAAGTCATCGAAAAAGCACCGATCTGGTGCTCGGTCGACTTGCGGGACGGCAACCAGGCACTGATCGAGCCGATGGGACCCGAGCGTAAACGCCGCATGTTCGAAAAGCTGGTCGAGTTAGGCTTCAAGGAAATCGAGATCGGTTTCCCCGCTGCCTCGCAAACCGACTTCGACTTCTGCCGCCAGTTGATCGAAGAAAACATGATTCCTGACGACGTGACGATCCAGGTCCTGACACAGGCCCGCGCGGCGTTGATCGAGCGCACCTATGAGGCCATCAAAGGCGCACGTCGATCTATCGTGCACGTCTATAACTCCACCTCGACCGCTCAGCGACGGGTCGTCTTCAACTTGGATATGGACGGGATTACGCAGATCGCTACGGACGGCGCCAAGCTGGTCCGCGAGTTGGGCGAAAAAGTCACGGACGGCGAGATCGTCTATCAGTACTCGCCAGAAAGCTTTACCGGCACCGAGATGGAGTTCGCCCGTGACATCAGCGATGCGGTGATGGACGTGTGGGAGCCGACACCGGAAAAGCCGGCGATCCTGAACCTGCCTGCCACCGTCGAAATGTCGTCCGCCAATATTTACGCCGACCAGATTGAATGGATGCACCGCAATCTGGCCAGACGGGATTCTATCGTGCTCAGCCTGCATCCGCACAACGACCGCGGCACCGGCGTTGCCGCTGCCGAGTTGGGCGTGATGGCTGGCGCAGACCGTATCGAAGGCACGTTGTTCGGCAATGGTGAGCGTACCGGCAACGTCGACGTCGTCACACTGGCGTTGAACATGTACACACAAGGCATCGATCCGTGTTTGGATTTCACCAACATCAATGACGTCATGCGCGTCGCGGAATACTGCAACCAACTGCCCGTGCATCCACGTCATCCTTATGTTGGTGATTTGGTGTTCACGGCATTTTCCGGCTCACACCAGGATGCGATCAAAAAAGGTCTGTCGGCGCTGAAAACATCGAACAGCGAAGCCTGGGATGTCCCCTATCTGCCGATTGATCCGATGGACGTGGGCCGCAGTTATGAAGCCGTGATTCGCATTAACTCGCAGTCCGGCAAAGGCGGGGTCGCTTATGTGATGGAAACCGATTTCGGGTTCGAGATGCCGCGTCGGCTGCAAATCGAATTCTCTGGCGTCGTCCAACACCAAGCCGACGACACCGGCAAAGAGCTGACCTCGGCGGAAATTTGGCGGATATTCGAAAACGAATATCTGACGCAGCCGAACGGTCGTTTCCGGTTCATTGACCACCGCTCCGTCCCTGACACCCACGCGAGCGAGGTCCGCGAACTCACCGCCAACATCACCGACAACGGCAAAGAGGTCTTACTCAAAGGCAAAGGCGCCGGGCCAATCGATGCGTTCTTAACATCCTTGAACACGTATATTCTGGAAGACCTGAAAGTGGTCAGCTATCACGAACACGCCGTCGGCATGGGGTCGGGTGCCGATGCTGTCGCGTATGTCGAGATGAGCCGCGGCGATGGCCCGCCGGTGTTCGGCGTCGGTCGCCACAAAAACATCACCAAGGCATCCCTGACCGCGCTGGTCAGTGCCGTCAACCGGGTCCTGGAAGCTTAGGAGACGCTATCCCTCTTTCCCGCGTAGCGGGGGAGAGGGATTAACTAACCGATCACCTTTCCATCATCACGACGTATCTGAACGATGCAGGATCGCGGTACGGAGTTGCCGCCGTCCGGAAAATGACTGCCGCCTTTTTCGCCCGGATGCTGAATGCCCACAAACATCGTGCGTTTGTCGGGTGCCCAACATAACCCCGTGATTTCGCATTCTTTGGGCCCGACCATGAAACGGCGAATTTCGCCGGTGTCGGGGTCGGCCTGCAGCATTTGGTTGTTACCCTGCCCTGCAAAGTCGCCTTCGTTGGAATACTTACCGTCGGTCTGAATCCACAGATTGCCCAAGCTGTCGAAGGCGAGGCCGTCCGGCGAATTGAACATATTTTCCGCGTTGATATTTTTTGAGCCGCCGTAAGCGTCTTTGTGCACGACCGGGTTTCCGGCGAGCACAAAAATATCCCATGTGAATGCAACGTCTGTGTGGTCACCATCTGCGGGTCGCCAACGCACGATTTGACCATAGTTGTTTTCGGCGCGCGGGTTCGGACCGCCGACCGGTGTCGCGTCACCACCTTTGTTGGGTTTTTTGCCGCGGTTTTTGTTGTTGGTCAGCGCGACGTACGCTTCGGCTCGCATCGGATGCGCCGCAACCCACTCCGGACGATCCATGGTGGTGGCACCCACCGCCGACGCCGCTTGGCGGGTATGCACGCAGATTTCGGCCTTCGATGCCATGCCCGTGGTCTCGGGTGTCAGCGCGATCCATCGTCCGGTCTGATCATCGTTGAATTTGGCCACGTAAAGCGTGCCGTCCGCCAGCAATTCGGCATTATCGCCGGCGGGCTGATACCGATCACGACTGACGAACTTGTATAAAAATTCGCCGCGCTCATCATCCCCTAAATAGACCACAACATGGCCACTCTCAGCGATCACCAGGGCTGCGTTTTCATGTTTAAACCGTCCAAGCGCGGTGCGCTTTTTCGGCATTGAGGTCGGGTTGAGCGGATCGATTTCAACGACATAGCCAAAACGATTCGGCTCGTTCGGGTGCTTGGCGATATCAAAGCGTTCATCCGCCATCGCCCAGGCATAACCGCGGTCTTTCTTGCCGATGCCATAACGTTTGAAATCATCAGGCACGTCGAAAGTATCATCCGACGCCGAGAAATAGCCGTTGAAGTTTTCTTCGCACGTTAGATATGTGCCCCAAGGCGTTTGTCCGTAACCGCAATTGTTGAATGTGCCCAAAACCTTTGTCCCACTTGGGTCCGCAGCGGTCTTCAATAGATCATGGCCCGCAGCGGGTCCGGTCAACTGCATCGGCGTATCGGCAGTGATGCGCCGGTTCAAATCCGAATCCAACTGCACCGCCCAGCCGTCGCCGTCAGGCACAATTTCCATGACCGACACCCCGTGCGCGGCCTTGGATTTTGCCACGTCATCGGCATTGACCGGTTTATTGTCGGCACGATTGCCGTGCAGGATGTCCCGATTAACGTATTCATTGTTCACCGCCAGCACGTGGCGCCCGTCTTTAGAAAAAACGCCCATGCCGTCATTGTTGTCGCCGACCGCGCGTCGCTGACTTGCCGCCGTGCCGCGACTTTGTTGATCGAAAGCCGCGCCATCCGACCACAACGGATCACCCCATCGGGTCAAGACATCCCATTGATAGCCGTCGGGAACGGTCACCGTATCCAAGGTACTTGCGCGCACGGCCTCAAAAGCAAACCGGGATGACGCCATCGCCGCGAGCGGTACCATCGCCGACCCGCTGAGCGCCAAAGCCGTCGCCCCCGCGCCAACCCCTGCGCGCAACACGCCGCGCCTCGACATGGCCGTTGCCAATACGCGATCAAAATCGGTGATAGTTGGTGGCGGGCGACGCCATTTGTCGAAGTCGTCGAATGAGAGGTCTTGCAGATCAGACATAGCGCTTATTTCCTATCGATATTCGCAGTGATTCAAGGCTTTTCAGCATGCGCGGCATTGACTGCAACAACATGACCATCGTTTGACGATTTTCTGACGCCTTAGCGAATAAACGGTCGCGAAAACGGATTCCGACGCCTATATAAACAGTATGGAGAGCTTTTTACCGTTTCTGCTGGGCTTCGCGATGTTCGCCACTTTGGCGATCTTGGTCGTGGGATTAATCGGCTTTGCGCGCAATGGCGAGTTTTATAAAAAGAATTCCAATAACCTGATGCGCGCGCGCGTTATCGGCCAAGGCATAGCGTTGATCCTGTTCGCGCTGATCATGTTTTTAGCCGGCCGCTGAGCTTTTCACACCGCAGCCATACTGATGGGGAACTAAATTGGTTACGCTTTCAAAAATCTACACGCGCGGCGGCGATGCCGGTGAAACCTCACTCGGCAGCGGGGATCGCGTCAAAAAGCATAACGTCCGGGTCGCTGCCTACGGCACCACCGACGAGTTGAATGCGGTGATCGGCATCGCACGTCTGCACACCACGGGTGATGTCGATGCGATGCTGGCACGCATTCAAAACGATTTGTTCGACTTAGGCGCTGACCTCTGCACACCCGACGGGGGCAATCGGTCTGATGGCGCACTTCGCATCGTTGAGGCGCAAGTGGATCGTTTAGAAACCGAGATCGACGCGATGAACGATGATCTCGAAACCTTGAAATCATTCATTCTGCCGGGCGGCTCTGCGGCGGCCAGCTATCTTCATCTGGCGCGCACAGTGTCGCGTCGTGCCGAGCGTCTGATGACTGAGTTGGCAGAGGTTGAAGACATCAACCCGGCCGCACTGAAGTATATCAATCGTCTCTCAGACCACCTTTTTCAGCTATCACGCAAAGTGAATGACAACGGTGCGACCGATGTGTTGTGGGTCCCAGGCCAGCATCGCTGAGCGGGCGCACAATAAAAAGCGCAGACTAATATTGCGTGAAAATCCCGGAAAATGCCCAGGAAAACGCCGAAAACCGTCGCTTCAGTTTACATTTATGTCGTAAACGCGCCTTGACCCCCCATGGGTCACGGCCTAATGTTGCGACTGCGAAACGACGGCTCGGGGGAGATGTCGCCGCTTTCGCCATTATATCTTGGGGAGTCGGGAGTCCGCCATCGGCGGCGCTAGGAGAATTCATGAAGGCACTCGTCGCTGTTAAGCGGGTGGTCGACTACAACGTCAAGATCCGTGTAAAGCCTGACCAATCGGGCGTTGAACTTCAAAACGTCAAAATGTCTATGAACCCGTTCGACGAAATTGCCGTCGAAGAAGGTGTGCGCCTGAAAGAGGCTGGCAAGATTGACGAACTGATCGCCGTGTCCATTGGACCGGCCCAGTCACAAGAAACCATCCGTACCGCACTCGCCATGGGCGCTGATCGCGGCATTCTCATCGAAACCGATGACGAGGTGCAGCCGTTGGCCGTCGCCAAGCTATTAAAAGCCGTGTGCGACAAAGAAAGCCCTGATCTGGTGATTGTCGGCAAACAAGCCATTGATGATGACTCCAATCAAACCGGCCAAATGCTCTCGGCCCTTTTAGATTGGCCACAGGCGACATTTGCCTCAAAACTTGAAATCGGCGAGGGCGATGCGACCGTCACCCGCGAAATCGATGGCGGCCTTGAGACCATCAAGGTTACGATGCCGATGGTGATGACGACGGACCTGCGCTTGAACGAGCCGCGGTATGCATCTCTGCCGAATATCATGAAGGCCAAAAAGAAGCAGATCGACACCATGAGCCCGGCCGATCTGGGCGTCGACATAACGCCGCGCCTTAAGACCGTCAAAGTCGAAGAGCCGCCAAAACGTCAAGGCGGCGTCAAAGTCTCCGACGTGGCGGAGCTGGTCGACAAACTGAAAAACGAAGCGAAGGTGATCTGACATGGCCAACGTTCTTTTATTCGCAGATCATGACAACGCCGCACTTCGACCTGTCACGCTGAACGCAATCACTGCCGCTGCAGAATTAGGTGACGTCACCGCGATTGTTGCCGGCAAAGACTGCGCCACCGTTGCCGAAGAATTGGCAAAGGTCGCGGGCGTCAGCAAAGTGCTGCACGCGGATGCCGATCACTACGCATATTCACTGGCCGAAGGCATGGCAGATTTGATCCTGAGCCTCACCGACGGGTATGACTATATCATCGCGCCAGCGTCGACGTCGGGCAAAAACATTATGCCGCGCGTCGCCGCCAAACTAGATGTTCAGCAGATTTCCGAAATTTCCGGCATCGTCAGTGCAGATACTTTTGTGCGCCCGATATATGCCGGCAACGCCATGGCGACCGTGCAATCGACGGATGCGGTCAAAGTCATCACCGTTCGCGCCACCGCATTTGATGCGGCGCCGAGCGAAGGCGGCTCAGCGTCTGTTGAGCAGATTGACGGTGCCGCCAAGAGTGAACTTTCCGAGTTCGTCTCACAAAATCTGACGAAATCAGAACGCCCTGAATTGACCAGCGCCAACATCGTGATTTCCGGTGGCCGTGGCATGCAGTCGGGCGACAATTTTTCGATGCTGGAAGAGATCGCCGATAAACTGGGCGCCGCCGTCGGCGCGTCTCGAGCAGCGGTCGATGCCGGCTTCGTTCCAAATGATTACCAAGTCGGGCAAACCGGCAAGGTCGTGGCGCCTGATCTTTATGTCGCTGTCGGAATTTCGGGGGCAATCCAGCACCTCGCCGGCATGAAGGACAGCAAAGTAATCGTCGCGATCAACAAAGACGAGGAAGCACCCATTTTTCAGGTCGCCGACTACGGCCTGGTCGCGGACCTCTTTGACGCAGTCCCGGCCCTGTCAGCCGCGTTGGACAAATAAACCAGAGAAAATGAGAACGGAATTTAAATGGACAAGCATGTCGACGCCGCATTTGACGGCGAGGAGAACTCAACCATGTCGGTGAACATCAAAACGATTGGCGTTATCGGGTCAGGCCAGATGGGCAGCGGTATCGCGCATGTGTGCGCCCAAGCCGGCTTCGATGTCCGGATGCTCGACATCAGCGAAGATGCGCTCAGCGCCGGCATGGACAAGATCCATAAAGGCATGGCACGCCAGGTGAAGCGCGGCGAATTCGCCGCCGAGGATGTCGATGCGGCAATCGCGCACATCTCAACGAGCACCGAGTATGCATCTCTCGCCGACTGTGACTTCGTCATCGAAGCCGCCAGCGAAGATGAAAACGTGAAGAAAAAAATTCTTCACACGCTCTGCCCGATCCTGAAAGAAGAGGCGCTGATCGCATCAAACACGTCGTCGATTTCGATCACGCGTTTGGGTGCGCAGACCGACCGTCCTGGTAAATTCCTGGGTATGCACTTCATGAACCCGGTGCCGCGTATGGAATTGGTCGAACTGATCCGGGGCATTGCCACGGACGAAGTAACGTATGACACGATCCGCGAACTGACCGGACGACTGAAGAAGCGAGCCGTAAACGCCGAAGATTTCCCGGCTTTTATCGTCAACCGCATTTTGCTGCCGATGATCAACGAAGCCGTTTATACGCTCTATGAAGGCGTCGGCTCGGTCGATGCCATCGATACGGCGATGAAGTTGGGTACCAACCACCCGATGGGTCCGTTAGAGCTTGCCGACTTCATCGGTCTCGATACCTGCTTAGCCGTGATGCATGTGCTGCACGACGGCCTCGCCGACACCAAATATCGGCCTTGCCCGCTGTTGGTAAAATACGTTGAAGCCGGTTGGCTGGGTCGCAAGACCGGCCGCGGTTTTTACGATTATTCGACCGACGTACCGGTGCCAACGCGCTAAACGTCAAAACCTAAGAGACATTAAAGACGGGGCCCTTGTGGCTCCGTTTTTTTGTCCAAATCTCGGAAAAGCCCCGCCTGCATGGGGCGGCTCCATGGCATGGGTAAAGACGACATAGATCGGCGCGTTGCCGCGCTTTGCAATTTTATTTCAGCTCTACTTACAACAAATGACGTAGCAGAGGTAAGTGCGCAATAAGTACGGAATAATAGTGATTCATTACATAAATTTGCCACGTTTTTTACATGTAACGTTTATTTGAATTCTCTCCTTCTCTCTGCGACTTATGCGTAGACGCGCAATGCGTGCTGGTGGCATGAGGCCGCCTTTATCTTGCCTGGCTCTTTTATGCCGGGGGAGGAGGAGCTATGAAAGATACGATCGACGTTCGCAATTTGTTGGTACGCAGAGCCGAACATCCGCTGGAAGTCGAAGCCGCCCAGCATTTGCGTTATCAAGTTTTCTACGAAGAATTGGGGGCGGCCCCATCGTTGACCGCACGCCGTACGCAAAGCGACGCCGATGCATACGATGCCTATTGCGATCACTTGCTGGTGATTGATCAGGCGCGCTCAAATGGTCGTCCATTTGTGGTCGGTACCTACCGCATGCTGCGCAAGAGTGAAGCCATCAAAGGTGCGGGCTTTTACTCACGGGGTGAATTCGATCTTACGTCGCTGATGCACTATCCCGGCGAGATCGTCGAACTTGGGCGATCGTGTGTACATCGCGATTATCGGTCCGGTACGGTGATGCAACTGTTGTGGCGCGGCATTGCCGAATACCTTGATGCCCATCAAATCCAGATGATGTTTGGCTGCGCAAGTTTTCCTGGCACCGATCCCCTCGCCATTCAATCGGGCCTCTCCTACCTGCATCATTTTCATTTGGCACCTGCCGACATTCGCCCACGTGCTCTCGACGACAATTATGTGGAAATGGGTCAAGTCGCACCGGATTGGCTCGACCGGCGCTCGGCGCTCAGCGAACTGCCGCCGTTGATTAAAGGTTACTTACGCGTCGGCGGTGTCGTCGGCGAGGGTGCCGTGATCGACCATCAATTTAACACCACGGATATTTGTGTGATCGTAGAATGCAAGAAAATTACCGAGAGATACCTTCGCCACTACAAGTCTTAGGCGATGTCTTAGACGACTATATTGCCACCACGCCATCGTTCGGGCGCATGGCGATGCGTGGGGTGGCGTTTGTCATCCTTACGGGTTTGCTGGTTGGCCCGTATGCGTTGGCCGGGCTGGCGAACCAGCGGCTTAAACGAAAGATCGGCGCCGCCTGGTATGGGCTGACCAAAATGATTTGTGGCCTCAAGGTGCAGGTCATCGGCGCACCTTTGAGCGATCCCGGGGTGATGTTCGCGGCGAACCATGTCTCGTATCTCGATATTATCGTGTTGGGCGACTGCACCGATGCGCGTTTTGTAGCAAAGAGCGAGGTTGCCGACTGGCCCGTATTCGGCTGGCTGGCAAAGCTCGCAAACACCGTATTCGTCACCCGCGACCGACGCCACGCGCGACAGGACAGCGCGCAATTAGCAAAATTGATGAACACAGGCGCGCGTTTGATCTTTTTCCCGGAAGGAACATCCAGCAACGGATGCAGCGTGCTGCCGTTCAAGACGTCGTTGTTCGCCGCAGTCGATCCGGCGACCGCGAGCAGCCCGCTACATGTGCAGCCAGTCTCCATCGCCTACACCGTGTATGCGGACGGTCGCCCTTTGAAGGGATACTTAAGCGATCTCTATGCATGGTATGGTGAGATGACCCTGTTCGGGCACTTGATGACGGTATTCGGCCTGCGTGGCGCGAGCGTTGAGGTCACCTTCATGCCACCTTTGACGGTAGCCGCCTATCCGGATCGCAAAGCACTCGCGCTATCGGTCGAGCGCCACGTCCGTGACGGCTTGAATGCATCGCTTCGCCGTTGACGAAATCAATGCAGCTCGGCGCGGATTTTTTGACGGAAAACGTCGATCGGCACGGTGCCGCCTTCGATATCCACGCACCAGAAGGTCCAGCCGTTGCAGGCCGGTAGGTTTTGCACATGCGCGCCAACTTGGTGGATCGAGCCTTTAAAATCTGCGGAAATCAGCGTGCCGTCAGCCCGGACCCGTGCCTTATGGCGACGCTTCTGATCGGTCAAAACGGTACCCGGCTGCAACATACCGCGTTCCACCAGCCAACCGAACGGGACCCGAGGCTCGTCACGCTTAGACGGTGAGTTGAGCATCTCGTCCGGTGCCAAGCGGACAACCTCTGCAATTCGCTTTTCTGCGTATCCCACGTAGTCGGTCTCCCGTTCTAGTCCGATCCAATTTCGCCCCAACCGCTTGGCCACGGCACCGGTGGTGCCGGTGCCGAAAAACGGGTCCAAGATCACATCGTCGACCTCGGTCGAGGCCATGATGACCCGATGTAAGAGCGGCTCGGGCTTTTGCGTTGGGTGGGCTTTCTTGCCGTTTTCGTCTTTAAGTCGCTCACCGCCGGAACAAATCGGCAGGTACCAGTCGGAGCGCATTTGCAGATCGTCGTTCAGCGCTTTCATCGACTCATAGTTAAAGCGGTATTTGCTGGTCTCGTCGCGCGCGCACCAGATCATGGTTTCATGGGCGTTGGTAAAACGCCGTCCACGGAAGTTCGGCATCGGGTTGGCTTTGCGCCAAACCACATCGTTGAGGATCCAATAGCCGAGATCTTGCAGCGTCGCGCCGACCCGGAAAATGTTGTGATAGCTGCCGATCACCCAAAGTGTGCCGTTCGGCTTCAATACGCGACGTGCTGCCGCCAACCAGTCTTTGCTGAAATCATCATAGACTTTAAAGGAGTCGAACTGGTCCCAGTCATTGTCGACCGCATCCACTTTCTTTTGACTTTCCGGGCGCATCAAGTCGCCGGTCAGCTGCAGATTATACGGTGGATCTGCAAAAACCATATCCACACTGGCCTCAGGCATCGCGTTCATTAGCGCAACACACTCACCGACGTGGATTTGATTGACCCAGGATTTTGTTTTCGTTTTGCCCATGCGGCGCATCCTGAGTCAGTCGGGATTCGCCGTCAACAATTAAATGGATTCAATGGGTTAGCAGATCGTTAACCAGCAACATGTGGCGCTTATGGTTGTCCTTCGGACAATATCTTGCGCACCGGCGCGAAACTTTTTCGGTGCGCCGGCGTCGCCCCCAACCGGGTTAACGCGTCCATATGCTGCTTTGTGCCATAACCCGCGTTTTGCGCCCAACCGTACCCCGGATAGCATTGGTCCAGGTCTTTCATGATCCGATCACGGGTCACTTTAGCGATCACCGATGCGGCGGCAATCGACATCGATTTGCTATCCCCTTTGACGACGCATGCGCCGGCGCATGTGAGCACGGGCAGTCGGTTTCCATCGATCAGCGCATAGTCCGGCGCTGGTTTGAGCGCGCGCACCGCATCGCCCATCGCTTTCATGGTTGCGCCCAAAATGTTCAACAGATCGATATCGTCGACCGTGGCGATACCGACACCGATATCGGCAGTATCAGAGATCACCTGATATAAAGTCTCGCGCGCAGTACCGGTCATTTTTTTATAGTCGTCCAACGCAGCCCAGACCGGAGACGACAACACACTAGCGTCTAAGACAACGGCAGCGGCGACGACAGGTCCTGCGAGCGGGCCACGTCCCGCCTCGTCGATGCCGGCAATGCGAGTCCAGCCGGCGCCGAGGGCGGCTGTTTCGAGACTGAGATCAGGCATCCCTTGGCGGATCTGAGGGTGGCGGTTTCTTCGTAGTTTTTCGTGCAGGCGTTTTCTTAGAGGCCTTCATTTCAGCGCCAACTTTTTTAGCGGTAGGTTTTTTCCGCTGCTTTAGCGCTTTAGGTGCGCTCGGCGCCTCGACCTTGATGTCGACTGTTGCCGGTTCGATCAACTCTGCTTCAATGACCGCGTCGGCAGCCACATCCGCTTCTCCGGAAACGTGAACCGGATCAGCTTCGGCTTCGGCCTTCCCGATGCGGCGACGCTTACGTTGACGGTAACGGCGGATTTTCAGCGCCGTCGCCCGCATAGTGCGTTGCGTACGACCGCTCGCGCGCTCCATAGCTTGACTGATGGCCTCCGTCTCGGGGCCATACACCAGACGCATAAGATCCGTGGCCTCCGTTACCCCGTAATTGGCCAGTAGGCTCAAACGCCGCGCCGTGATCACCCAAAGTGGGCTCAGCGCCAAGCTTAGCACCGTCACTGAGACAATCAGGCGACGGCCTTCTTCATCCAGCACGCCAGACCCGATACCGACCACCGCCAACAAGAATGAAAATTCCCCGATCTGCGCCATACTGATGCCGGCCAAGAAAGCCGTCGCCCAGGGCTGACCGGCAATGCGCAGGAAGCCGACGTTGATCAAGGTCTTAAACACCGTGACCATCAAGAATAACGTCAGCACCATGCCGATGTTGTCGATCATGAAACCTAAATCAATCAACAAGCCGATGGATAGGAAGAACACCATCATCAAGACACTTTGGATCGGCAGCACCGCATCCAACATACCGTGGCGCGCCTGTGAATTTCCAATGATCAAACCTGCGATAAATGCGCCATATGCCGCCGACAGCCCCATCAGACCGGCAATCGCCGAACAGCCGAAGCAGAACGCCAGGCCGGCAAGCGGGGCCAATTCCTTATTACCGGCCAAACTTTCCGCAAAAGGAAGATGTATCTTTTTCCCGCGGCTCGCATAAAAAATCAGGCCGGCTAAAAAGAGCACGGAACCAATCATCACCGGGATCTGTGCCAGGTTGAATCCATCGTCACCGAGCGCGCCGATGGTCAACATCATGGGGACCACCGCAATGTCTTGTGCGATCAACACGCCGACGGTGATCTGTCCGACTTTTGTCCGAAGTTCGCCAATGTCGTCGAGAATTTTGATGGCGACGGCCGTCGACGACATGGCAACGACGAAGCCCAACAGAACCGCAAGTTCCCAAGAAATATCAGTGAACCGCGAAAACGCCAGCGTCACGCCGGTCGACGCAGCGATCTGGAAAAGTGTCGTCGATACGGCGATTTTCCAAATCCGCATGAAGGCGCGCAGCGACAATTCCATGCCGATGATAAACAACAACATCAACACGCCCATTTCGGCCAGTACTTCTAGGCCGTCACGACCACTGACTAGGGCGAGACCGCTGGGACCAAGGGCAACGCCCGCCACGATATAGCCGACAATCGCCGGCTGGCGCAGTCTTTCCAGGCCAAATCCGAAAAGCAACGCCGCCAAAGCGACCAATGCGATGCCGGTAAGATCAACGTGATGCGCAGCTTCCATGGGGCAACAGTAACACAGCCCCCAAAGTCTGCATCATGTGTTTGCGGAAATTTCACGGGACATTGGCGGCTGCTATTTGTAAGAAGGTGCATGATTGACAGTCCTTCAACACGACGCATCGTCTCTCGACATATTCTGGCGCTCGGTGCCGGCGTCCTCATGAACATGGCCTTCGGCTCCCTGTATGCATGGAGCGTTTTTATCCCGAGTCTTGAGCAAGAGTTCACGATCTTACGTGCCGACGTCAGCGTCGTGTTTTCGCTCGCCGTCATCAGCTTTACCGCCGGCAATTTTTTCGTGCCCTTCTTTTTCGGGCGGCTGCCGACCGCGCTGCTGCCATTGCTGTCCGCAGGTCTTGCCGGCGCCGGCTTGGCCCTAGCGGGCATGGGCAGCGGATATCAAACCATTATCGTCGGCTTTGGCGCCTTGTTCGGGTTTGGCTGCGGCATTGCCTACAACACCAGCCTACAGACCGCGCAGTTTGCGCTGCCAAACAAACCAGGCCTTGCCAATGGCATCGTCATTTCGTCGTTTGCGCTGGGCTCAATCCTGGCGGCGCACCTATTAAGTGACAGCATTGCCGTAACAGGCGTGCGGGCGACATTTTGGGTGTTGGCGCTCAGTGTATTCGGCGTTGGATTGGTCTCGGTCGTCTTGGTGGCGCTCAGCGGCATCAAATTGCCGCGCCAAGATCGTACGGGCGGGCCATCCGAAAACCGCCGGGTACTCGGCATTTCTTGGGTTGGTTTTTTTCTGGGCGCGTTCGCGGGCACCATGGCAATCGGACACGCGGCTGCCATCGTTTTACACTTCGGCGGACCAGCAACGCTGGCCGTAACCGGCGTTGCCGTACTCGGGATCGGCAATGCCGCGGGCCGGCTATTCTCGGGCTGGCTCAGCGACCTCATCTCGGTCCGCTCGGTTGCCGGGCTCGCGCATTTGACCAGCGCCATCGGCTTGGTCGTCGTGCTCGGCAATCCCAGCGGCGAAGGGGCGGTCGTCACCTTAGTCATGGCGGGCATCGCATATGGGATGACGGCCAGTGTCTATCCGTCGGCAGTATCGATCTTTATGGGGCGTGCATCTTGTGGCCGCAATTTCGGGATTTTGCTGACCGCTTGGGGGGCCGCCGGCTTAGCCGGGCCGTTTATCGGCGGCTACAGCTTCGATATGACGAGCGATTATCGCGTGGCGTTGGAATTTGCCGCCGTTGCGTCGGTCTTAGGGTTGTTTAATGCGATGCGGCTGCCGCGCCAGAATCCGACGAATTAGGCATCGTGGCGGGCGGCGCCGGCTCGCCTATCCGAGCGGGTTGCACCAATCGCGGTGTCGCCACATAGGCAACGCCCGCGTGGGTCTCGTCAATTTCAATGTGCGCCTCGACGAAGCTTTGATCTTGAAGAGCCCAGCGGCAATGCTTGCCGTCAAAGCAGGCGACTGGGCCGTTGCGTTCAATCGTCTGCACCCACGTACGCGCGCCTAAAATCACATCGGCGTGCACAACAGGTCGATACACCACTCGCGCCGTAATGCAGTCGGCCTCGCCGGAGAATACGGCTTTGCTCTCCAACTCGATTTGCTTTTCTGCGCCAAGGCCCCGGTCCACCGCGTCGGTGCGGATGTCACGAATTTTAATCGCATGCCAGCGTTTGGCGCAGACCGTTGTATAACGCTCGTCGGCCTCGCCCCAGGCAATCGGCACGTTGTCGATAGACGTCGCCTGCGCAAAAGCGGCAGATGGCAGCAACAAACTGATCATGATAAAAGTGCGAATCATCTGCGAATGATACATGAAAAAACATCAACGTCGCGTGAATGCGGCATCGTTATGCATTCAGTCAAATAGGCTGGCCTGATCCAGGGTGCCCAGCGGGCGAACAAATAAATCTGTGCGCTGACGAAAGCCGCTCGCCGCATTGTTATGAAACCCGTTACGCTTCAAAGCCGCCTTGAACCGCGTTTTCACTAGGTCCGCATAGACGCCGGTGCCCTGCATGCGCTGACTGAAATCGCTGTCATAGACTTTGCCGCCGCGGGTTTCGCGGATCAGGTTCATGACTTTACGCGGCCGTGTCGGGGCATGCGCCTGCAACCATTCTTCAAACAAACCATGGATTTCGAGGGGCAGTCGCAGCATCACATAATCCGCAGAGACAGCGCCAGCTTCACGCGCGTGCGCTAAAATATCTTCGATTTCGTGATCGTTTAGGCCGGGAATGATCGGGGCTGCCATGACCGCACAGGGAATGCCTACGTCGCTGAGCGCTTTGATCGCGGCCAAGCGTTTGTCCGGACGCGGGCACCGGGGCTCCAAGGTGCGGGCGAGCTTGCCGTCCAACGTCGTGATCGAGATCGCCACCCCGGCCAGACCCTTGGCCGCCATCGGCGCCAGTATATCTATGTCACGGCACACCAAATCAGATTTGGTGGTGATGCCGACGGGGTGGTTGAACCGCTGCAAAACGTCGAGAACATCACGGGTGATGCGTCGGGTACGCTCGATCGGTTGGTAAGGGTCCGTATTCGCACCCAGTTGCACCGTCGCCGGCACATAGCCGGATTTCCGCAACGTCGCATCTAACAACGCCGCCGCATTCGGCTTGGCAAAAAGCTTGGTTTCAAAATCAAGACCAGGAGAGAGGCCGTGATAGGCATGGGTCGGGCGCGCGAAACAATACACACAACCATGCTCACAGCCCCGATACGGATTGATCGAGCGGTCAAACGGAATATCCGGCGACGTGTTCCGCGCCATGATTGATTTCGGATGTTCGTCGGTCACGGTGGTGCGGGGACGTTCGTTGCCGAGCGCCTCTGCCGTGCCCCAGCCGTCATCAATACGACTGTGCGTCACGGCTTCGAACCGGCCACTCCGATTAGAGACCGCGCCCCGCCCTTTCCGAGCCTGATCTGGAATGACATCGACCATCCCAAATCATGGCACAGCCTTAAGAACAAATAAAGAACATCTCGCGAAGCATCAGAGTTTGCGCTTACACATATCCATAAAGTGCGCGTGCACCTTTTCGGCTGCCGCTTCGTTATATATATCACGGGACGGGAAGCAGAATCCGTGCCGTGTGTCGGGATGCACCTCGATCACGTAATCAATGCCGTGGGCATCCAATTCAGATTTCAAGGTTGGGATGACATAGGCTGGTACGGTCGAATCCACCTCCGCAAAGCCGTAATACATCTCGCCTTTGATATTCTTAACCAAGAAGTGCGAAGAATCTTCTTGGCTGGTCACAATGCCGACCCCGTACAACGACGCGTTGGCGGCGAACACATCCGGGAACGTGCCGGCGGCGGCGGTGACGAAACGACCGCTCATGCAGTAGCCGATGGTCGCCTGGGCGCCCTTTTTGACAACCGCTTGGCCGTCCATATAGTCCAGCATGGCTTTGGTATCGACCATCACTTCGTCGTTCGACAGATTGCTCAACGCAGCATACCAAATAATACGTGTCTTATCGTTGCGAAACGGAAATCGGATCGTGCCGAAGCGGTAAAACAGATCAGGTAAAATCACGAAATAGCCGTCAGACGCCATGCGTCGTGCCATATCATACAACTCTTCGCGAATCGCCGGCGCGTCCATATAAAAGACGATCGCCGGATACGGCCCATCGCCGTCCGGGCAACAGGTAAACGTCGGCATGATGCCGTCTTCAGTTTCGATATCAATCTGTTGTTCTTGCATGTTTTGCTCCTCAATTTCTCTCAGAGTATGCAGCGAGCCAACAGATGCAAGCAGCGTTACGCCGCACCGCGCGTGAGGCCTGTTTCCCGTGCGCGCTTTAATATCCATTCACGAAAGGCGCGGACTTTGGGCTGGCCGGCGGTGCGTTCCGGGGCCACCACCCAATATGAAATCTCGGATTGAATGGTTTGTGTAAACGGCGCCACCAACTGTCCGTCGTCAAGTTCCTCAGCCACCGCGTAGGTTGATGCCAGCGCAATCCCTGTACCCCGCACCGCAGCCGCAATCGCCATGCTTTCGACCGTAAACACCGGTCCCCGCGTCGGATCCACATCGTCCACCCCCGCAGACGCCAGCCACATGTTCCAATCCGGAAACGGTGCTTGGATATTGCCCCAATCGATATGCAACAATGTGTGGTGCTTCAAGTCGGACGGTCGTTTCAACGGATGCGGCTTTTTTAAAAACTTCGGATGGCAAACCGGCACCACTTGCTCATCAAACAACTGATCGACGCGCATGCCCGGATAGACGCCAACCCCCAAACGTACTGCGACATCGACACCGTCCCGCTGGAAGTCGACGGTGTCCAAGCGCGCATCCAGGCGCACGTTGATGTCGGGATACTGCGCGCTAAAATCGTCAAGGTGCTGCAACAGCCATTTACCGGCGAATGTCGGCGCCGAGCTCACGGTCAGCACCCCACTGCCCCCCGTTTCTTTTAACGCATCCATCGCTTGGGCAAGCTTATCAAAGCCTTCGGCGACCATTGGCAACACCGCCTGCGCTTCGTCTGTCAAAATCACCGAGCGCGGCAAACGTCGAAAAAGAGTTATGCCAAGATAATCTTCTAAGCCTTTGATTTGATGGCTAATTGCAGCGGGCGTCACATACAGTTCTTCGGCGGCTCTGGAGAAATTCAGATGCCGGGCAGCAGCCTCAAAAGCACGCAATCCATTCAGGGGCGGGAGCTTTCTCATAGCTTCTTATAGTTTAGTTTTTCTAACATATCTATGAAATTTCGTCGTTTGTTGATTTTGAGGAATCCGCGTACTCATAGGCTCAACAGAACGCGACATTTTCAATTCTTTCTAAGGAGATACATCATGGCCCGCTTCGCAGCACAAAAAGCGACCCAAAACAAAACCCCGAATGCCGTGAATGCATTCAACCTGCCCGCTCAGCAAGGCCTGAGCATAGCCGACCTGATTTCGAGCGGCGCATACCGCATGGTCGTCGGCATTGAACGCTTGGTGGCACGCCACTAAACCGCGACACCAACACCAAATAACCTGCCGGCAACCGCCATCCCGCCGGCAGCGATCAAGACGGGCCGTTGTGCCCGTCTTTTTTTTGCGAGAAAGTCAGGGTCTTAAAATAGAAGGGCCGGACCACCTTGCTGAGCATTATCATTCCCACCCTGAACTGCCGCGACGAATTGGTGCGCACACTGGATGCGTTCGCGCTGCGCCCGCCAGAATGGGAAATCATCGTCTCGGACGGTGGTTCCAGCGACGGTACGCTTGAAGCCGCCGAACTTGCCGGCGCGCGCACCTTAGTAGGTCCCGCCGGGCGCGGGCGGCAGTTGGCAGCGGGCGCCGATGCGGCAGCCGGCGTATGGTTTTTGTTTTGGCACGCCGACACCCAGCCGCAACCTGGCTGGGTGCCGATTATGGAACGCTTTTTACGCAACCCGGAAAACCGGTTCCGTGCCGGCTATTGCAGGTTGGTTTTAAATGATGCCGCGCCACAGGCCCGACGTGTTGAGCGCTTGGCGAACTGGCGGACCGAAACACTTGGCCTGCCCTATGGTGATCAGGGTTTGCTGATCTCGGACGAGTATTATGAACACGTCGGCGGTTTTAAGCCGCTGCCGCTTATGGAAGACGTCGACATCGTAAGGCGGATCGGGCGTCGACGGTTGACCACATTGGATACGGCCGCCATCACCTCTGCCGTGCGCTATCGGCGGGATGGTTGGTGGGGACGGCCGATCAAAAATATCACCTGCTTATCGATGTATTTATTGGGGATGCCGATCAGCGTGATCCGCAAGCTCTACGGATGAATGAAACTCGCCATTTGGTGGTGTTTGCAAAAGCGCCGCGCATGGGTCGGGTCAAAACGCGACTCGCCCGCGATATCGGCGGCGTGCAGGCCTGGGGATTTTACCGCCACGCGCTGATATCGCTTTTGCGACGGCTCGACGATCCGCGCTGGCAGTTGGTCATCGGCATCGCGCCGGATACAGCCGTCAACGATTCCACGTGGCCCGCACATTTGCCCCGGTTTGCGCAAGGCACGGGGGACCTTGGACAGCGGATGCAGCGCGCGTTTGATATGAGAGCACCCGGCCCCGTCGTCATTATCGGTGCCGATATTCCAGGCATTCGCCCTCGTCATATAGCCGCCGCGTTTCGGGCACTGGGCGATCATGATGCCGTGTTCGGGCCGGCGGATGACGGCGGCTATTGGTTGGTCGGGCAACGCCGGCGACCACGTATCCGCCAGATGTTTGCTGACGTCCGATGGTCCGGCCCGCATGCGCTGTCAGACACCAAACGCAACCTCCCGGGCGCACGCATTGCGGAAATCGATGTGCTGTCCGATATCGACGACGGGGCTGATTTTGCCCGTTGGCGATTTAATCGTAAGTAAGCGCCCGCGCCTTGCCGCGAAACACGACATACGACAGCACCGTGTACGCAGCAATCGCCGGCATCACGACCATCGCTCCCAGCAGAATAATGAACAAGCTTTCCGGTGCGCTTGCGGCCTCATAGATACTGATCTTATCGGGCACCACATAGGGATAGAAGGAATAGGCAAGCCCCGCGAACGCCAAACAAAACAAGCTGGACGCCGCAGCAAACGGCAACCACGACAGCCGGTCCGCCGGGTGCGGCATTTGGCGCAGCGTGATACCGATCAACACCACAAGCGCTCCGGATAGAATCGGCAGCGGCGCCAAGTAAAAGATTTCCGGCATGGTAAACCACTTGGCAAAGATACGCGGGCTCACAAGCGGGCTCGCCAAGGAGTTCGCCGCGAAACCGACGATCACACCCAGCAGGCCAAATTTTGCGAACCGCACCGCACGGCGTTGCAGGTCGTGTTCGGTCTTATAGATCAGCCACGTTGCACCAATGAAGGCATATCCCGCGGTCAGACACACCGCCGTCAGACACGCAAATGCAACATGATTCAGCGTGTAATCCAGGCCGACGATATACATCCCCAGCATGAAGCCTTGCGACAATGAGGTCAGCAATGAGCCGACATAGAACGAGCGATTCCATTGCTCTTTTTGGCCCTTAGGCGCCTTGGCGCGGAGCTCGAACGCCACGCCCCGTAAAATCAACCCGGCCAACATGATCGCGACGGGCAGATAAAGGGCTGTCAGGATATAGCCGTGCGCCGTTGGGAATGCGACCAGCAACAAGCCGATCGCCAATACCAACCAAGTTTCATTGGCATCCCAGAACGGCCCGATGACCGAAATCATTTGATCCTTCTCGTCGTCACCGACGAACGGAAACAAGACGCCGATGCCCAGATCAAAGCCGTCCAAGACGACGTAAACCAAGATCGCGACGCCCATTAGGGCGGCAAAGGTGAAAGGCAGCCAGACTGTCGGATCACCGAAGAAGTCCATGACGTATTCCTATTCCGCCGGTTGCACGCCGATGGCGCGCTGGATTGGCGCGCGGGCCACATCATCTGGTGCCATTTCGCCGGACGCAGCTTTTTTGGCGAGATATGTCAGCACGAACATATAAGACAGCGTCAGCAACCCATAGATCGTGAGATACATCACCAGTGTCGAGAACACCATCACCGGGGCCACCAGCCCAACCGCTTCTGCGGTACGCAGCACACCCGACACCAACCAAGGCTGGCGTCCGATTTCAGTGGTGTACCAACCGGCCAGCGTCGCAAACCAGCCGGAGAACGTCATCACCACAAGGGCACGGGGCACCCACGGCGTCAAACGGTCAAAGCCTTGGCGCCACAGCGCGAACGCGGCGACCCACGACACCGCCAACATCAGCATGCCAATGCCGACCATCACGCGGAATGACCAAAACACCTTAAAGACTGGCGGATGCATGACCGTGCCGTCTTCGGCGACAAGATCATTGAGGCCCGGGACCACGCCCGCAGGATCGTGCTTGAGGATAATACTGGCGAGCGACGGGATCTTAAGCTCAAAATGGTTTTTGCGTTGGCTTTCGTCTGGGATGGCGAACAAAAGCAACGGCACATTGCCCCGGGTTTCCCAGTTGCCTTCCATAGCCGCCACCTTTTGCGGCTGATGCTCGAGCGTATTTAACCCATGCAGATCGCCGGCGAAGATTTGCAGCGGGATCAAAAGGGCGGCGATCATGACGCCGGTTTTCATGGTCGCGCGAACGTCTGCGCCCCGGTCGCCAAGCAGCCAGCGTAAGCCCGAGAGACCGGCGATCAAAAACGACGCCGTCAGGCCGCTTGCCAACAGCATGTGTACGAGCCGATACGGCATCGACGGGTTAAACACGATGGCAAACCAATCGGTCGCGTGCACGACACCGTCGCGCAGCTCAAAGCCCACCGGCGTCTGCATCCAGGAGTTCAGGACCAAAATCCAAAACGCGCTCATCGTGGTGCCGAACGCAACCAGGAACGTCGCCAAAGTGTGCAGCCACGGCGGCACGCGCCGGGCGCCGAACAACATGATGCCGAGGAATACTGCTTCCAAGAAAAACGCCGTCATCACTTCATACGCCAGCAGCGGACCTGCGATGTTGCCGACTTTTTCCATAAAGCCCGGCCAGTTGGTACCGAACTGGAAGCTCATGGTGATGCCGGATACCACGCCCATGGCAAACGATAGCGCAAAAACTTTAACGTAGAACCGATACGCATCCATCCATTTTTCATCACCGGTCGCCTGAAAGCGCAGCTTGAAAAACAATAAAATCCAGCCGAGCGCGATGGTGATGGTCGGGAAGATGATGTGGAAGGAAATGTTGGCCGCAAACTGCAGCCGCGACAGAATCAGGGTATCAAGTTCCATCAGTCGGCCTCTTTCCGTATGCACGCAGCACGCTGACCATTTGAGGAAGCCGGTCCGCCGCGTTTCACCGGTTAGATGGGGAAACGGTGGTCTTGTTACAAGTTAAATCGTCGTCAGGCTCCAGGTTGGAAGCTTAACCAAACGCATATGCATCCATCGCGAGCACGCCGTAGCTATAGCTTTTGTGCAAGTGGCGCCCAGGCTCTGTCCCGCTGCCCGCGCCCAGGGCGACAAACAACGGCAGCAAATGCTCGTCGGTCGGATGATTGCGAACGGCGTGCGGCGCCTTGTCGCGATAATCCAGCAGGTCTTGCACCCTGCCCTCAGCAATCGCCCAACTGGCCCATGCGTCGAACGCGCGCACCCAATCGGGTGGGGTGGCATCCAAAGTCTGGCCGCGAAATTCGCTCAGATTATGGGTCAGGTTGCCGGACGCCAAGATCAACACGCCCTGGCGACGCAACGGCTGCAACGCCTCGCCCAGACGGAAGTGATAGGCCGCGTCTTGGTGCGGCTGGACCGACAACTGCGTCACCGGAATGTCAGCTGCGGGATACCCCAATAACAACGGCACCCACGCTCCGTGATCGAGGCCGCGATCCTCGCTGACCACCGGGCCTAGGTCCGCATCGTTCAGCAGCGCCGCCGTCGTTGCCGCCAAGTCCGGCGCGCCTGGGGCCGGATAACGGAGTTCATACAAAGGTTTCGGAAAGCCGTAAAAATCATGGATGGTTTCCGGGGCGTCGGTGATGCTGACGTGCGGCGTCTCGGTCTCCCAATGTGCCGAGACAACCAAGATAGCACGCGGTGTGGGCACACTTTCTGCCATTTTTTCCAAAAACCGATGCGCGTCGGAGATGTCGAGCGCGATGGTCGGCGCGCCGTGCGAGACGAATAGACTGGGCATGTGCGGAGCGGCCTGAACCATCGGAGAACTCCAAGATGTTAAAGGTTGAGTATACACAATGAGGGCGGTGCAAGGTCGATACGTGACCGGACACCGCCGCTTCATTTAATGGGCGGTCTGCGTATCCGCATTCGGCAGCACCGGCAGATTGATATCACGGGTGAGTGCAAACGCACCCCCACCCAACAAGCCCTGCGCAATCGATGCGACGATCAAAAACAGCGGATATTCCCATCCGCCCCCTTGCGCCGAGAACACCCAACCATTCGGCACGTGCACCATCGCAGCGCCAATCAAAATCGGCACCAGCGCAAACGACACCAGCCGCGTCTGAATGCCGGCGATCAACGCCAGACCGCCCAAGGTTTCGGCGGCAAAAACCACATAGGCCAAAAATCCCGGATAGCCGATGCTTTCAAAAAACTGCGCCGTGCCGCCCAAGGTGAAGGTGAAGTATTTCAAGATCAGCCCGTGCGCGACAAACATCACGCCCAAAGAAACCCGGAGAAGAAATGCGCCATAAGGTGCGGTTTGCGTGTTCATTGTTCTGTCCTCTTCAATATCAAAAATGTGATGCCCGAGAGCCATGTGCGCCCAGGGTTGAGGCAGAGAATATGATTTTCATGTTTGCAATTAAATTACCAATTATTGCACTATCTATTTGCAATTTTGCAAACGTATCGGAATCTGGCGATGAGCCTGGCGTGGGATGACCTTCGGGTGGTGTTGGCGGTGGCGCGGGCTGGGTCTTTGGCCGGGGCAGCGCGGGCGTTGGGGGTCAATCATTCGACCGTGTTTCGGCGCTTGAATACGTTCGAAGAACAGCTGGGCGTGCGGCTGTTCGAGCGCTTGGCAAACGGCTATGCCCTGACCATCGCGGGCGAGGAAATGCGCGCGTCGGCGGAGCGGGTCGAACAGGAAATCGACCGATTGGATCGGCGCATCACGGGCCAGGATCTGCGGCT